>JAABUS010003356.1_pt1 | contig 26269 bp, 26 predicted proteins | sample 5560161 | NCBI WGS metagenome assembly JAABUS01 (sample SAMN10711885, study PRJNA513376) | rock metagenome | isolation source: Antarctica rocks | place: Antarctica: Victoria Land, Trio Nunatak nord | collected 2016-01-04
TGATGGGTGGGGAGCGTAGGGATTTGAGGGTTATGGTCAGGGTGGCGGGGGCACTGGGGGGGAGGGAGGTGGGGTCGCGGCGGCGCATGGGCTGGGAGGTGCGGGGGAGGGTGTACTGGGGGGAGGGGGTGTTAGTTATTTGATAATGTTAGAGGGGGTGGGAAAGGGAGGGGGAAGTGAGGGAAGAGGGTTGAGGAGGCTCACTGGGCCCTTGGGCTCGAAGGTTTTGGGGTCGGCGGCATGGTCGGATTGGAGCTTGATGGTGCGGGAGTCGAGGGTTGAGAGGAAGGACTTGGCGAATGAGAGTTCGGTCATGGTGGCGGGTTGGTGGTGGGATTTGAAGGTGGGAAAAGCTGTCTGAGTTGTTGTGCGTATGTGTGACATCGTAGTCGCCCGGCAGATGACTAAGACACCTTTGAAAGGACTAGCGTCTCTGGACCCCGTGATTATCAGATCGTGATAAGATAAGACAGGCCAAGGCGAAGACGCACGGCAAAACACTCGATTTGGGTCAAACCTCTACAAGAAGCTGTAGCAACGCCCACGATGGGTGTCGGACGGCGTATGAAAAAGCAAGGGCCGCCACCCGCCCTTGATGAATTCAAGATAACCTCCGTCAAAAAGCGAAAGGCTAGCGATTGGGAAAGCAATGGACGTGGAAAGAAGAGAAAAGCGAATGGAGAAATTCGAAGCCAACCGCCAGCAGGGGAACCTTCCAACAGGACCAAGAATTCAGGCCTGAAAGACAGTACAAAGGGAACTTTTACCAACGGCAAAACGAAAGAGAACGGACGTACGCGAAATACCTCAAAATCGACCAGGAAGAAACCTCAGCTGCCGATAAATGAGAGCTCGGACGACGATGCCGCGGATCTGCTTAGAGGAGACGAATCGCCAGAAGACGGCTTCATGTCTGGGGCGCTATTGGACAGCTCGGAGGACGAAACATCTCCTACCAAACCTGCGCTACTGAATGGTGCAGCTAAGATAAATGGCGACGCCGAAAGCGACAAGGACGTAGAATCCGAGTCGAACTCCTCAATCTACGATTCTGACACCCAAAAACCTACGACCATGTTTTCCGACGACGAAAACAACTCCTCCGCCGAAGAGAAGCTCACGGCGGCCAACATCGAAGGCCTCTCGCACAAACTCTCCCTCACCCAAGCCGCCGAAGCCGCCTCCGCACAAGCCGAGCTCGAAGACTCCGCCGCAGCCGCCCTCCAAACCAACATCTCCGGCGACCTCGAATGTCTCGACTCCGACTCCGACTCCCCCACCGGCAAAGGCATCAAAACCCGCCTCCCCCCCGACCTGCAAGTTCTCCGCGCCCGCATCACCGAAACCATCCGCATCCTCTCAACCCCCAACCTGCTCTCCTCCTCACCGCACCCTCGCGCACACTACACCTCCCTCCTTACCTCCGACATCTCCCTCTACTACGGCTACACCCCCTTCCTCGCCTCCAAACTCCTCTCCCTCTTCCCCCCCTCCGAAGCCTTCGCCTTCTTCGAAGCCAACGAGACCCCCCGCCCCCTCGTCATCCGCACCAACACCCTCCGCACCACCCGCCGCCTCCTCGCCACCTCCCTCATCAACCGCGGCGTCGTCCTCGAGCCCGTGGGCACCTGGTCGAAAGTCGGCCTCCAGGTCTTCGAATCCCCCGTCCCCCTCGGCGCCACGCCCGAATACCTCGCCGGCAAATACATCCTGCAGTCCGCGTCCTCCTTCCTCCCCGTCATGGCGCTCGCCCCGCAGCCGCACGAGCGCATCCTCGACATGGCCGCCGCCCCCGGCGGCAAAACAACCTACCTCGCCGCCCTCATGAAGAACACCGGCTGCGTCTTCGCCAACGACAGCAACGCCCGCCGCGCCAAGGCCCTCATCGGCAACATCCACCGCCTCGGCGCCCGCAACACCATCGTCTCCTCGCACGACGCGCGCGCCTTCCCCACCCTCATCGGCGGCTTCGACCGCGTGCTCCTCGACGCCCCCTGCAGCGGCACCGGCGTCATCGCCAAGGACCCGAGCGTCAAGACCAGTAAAACCCCAAGTGACTTCCTCCGCCTCCCGCACCTCCAGAAACAGCTCCTCCTCGCGGCGATCGACTCCGTGAACCATGCGTCCAAGACCGGCGGCTACGTCGTGTACTCGACGTGCAGCGTCACGGTGGAGGAGAACGAAGCCGTGGTGCAGTATGCGTTGTCGCGCCGGCCGAACGTCAAGCTTGTGGAGACGGGGCTGACGTTTGGGGTGGAGGGGTTCCGGAATTTCGAGGGGAGGAGGTTCGATGGGGGGATGGGGATGACGAGACGGTTTTACCCGCATCGGTATAATGTGGATGGGTTCTTTGTGAGTAAATTTAGGAAGACGGGACCGACGATTCGGTCGGGTAAGGGGGATGCGTTGAGGGAGGGGAGGGGGGGGGAGGTGGATGGGCAGGTAGGGGAGGGAGATGGGCATGGAGGGAAAGTAGCTGGTGCGAATGGAAAGGGGCAAAAGAACGGTGAAGCGCAGGCAGGAAGCCCCACCGAAGATACTTTCGGGGGTTGGGATGAGAGCGAGGACGAGCGGATCATCGAACGAGCGCGGAGGCGGCGTGCTCGCCAAAAGGGCGTGGACCCCCAATGCTGGAAGCCATGGGAAGGGAAACCGCCAACGGTGATGCGGTAAAAGGGGGTTTAGCTGGATAGGATACCACATCTCCGATCGAAGAAGTGCGCATCACGTAAAAGCCAAAGCGTTGTTGGCGATGAACGCATGTAGCGTATATCGAGAAAGGAAAAGTGGCAGATGTGAAAGGGATTGATGCTGTGCTGGTGTCTGTATACATCAATTATTCTAAAGAAAGGTACTTTATCGATAATCCCCAAGCTTCCATCCAGTTCGGTTACTTACTCCCCTTGAAGGAACAACACCTCGCTGGCAGGTTTTCGTTACCCCTGATGTCGTTACTTGTCCCTGCATGTACAGTCTAGTCCTCTCCCTCTGCTGCTCTCCTCCGTCGCCAACCAACCCCTTCATCCCCTCCCACCGCTCTCCCTCCTCTCACCCATCCCCTGACTTCCCACCCACCACGGCTCCAGGTCCGCCTCCGCCATCAGCTCATCCAAATCTTACAAACGGCTTTAACCCTCCTCCGACAAACCGGACAATCCTCCACCTGCCTCGCACAGCTCTCACACGCAGCTACGTGCCCACAATCGAAAAACAGCGCATCCATCTCCTCCTCATAGCAAATCTGGCACAACCTCTCCTCCTCATCCGCCACCTCAAAGCGCATCACCCCTTTCCCATGGCGCTTCCTCTTCTTGAAACCCCCTGTATACACGTTCCCGGTCTTGGCGTATACCATCTCGCCCTCGCCGTCGGGCTCGTCGGCGGCCCAAGCGCCGGTGTAGGTGTCGCCGTTGGCGTAGCGCATGGTGCCGTGGCCGTGTTTGAGGCCGGAGCGGAAGGCGCCGGTGTAGGCGTCGCCGGAGAGGGCGATGGAGGTGCCCGGGCCGTGGGGGCGGCCGTGGGCGAGCGTGCCGGAGTAGTAGGGTGTGGAGAAGTAGGAGGTTGTGAGGTGGGGGCGGAGGTAGGCGGGGTCGGTGGCGAAGAGGAGGTAGGAGTAGTAGGCCGGGACGGTGGAGGGTTTGCCGGCGGCTTTGAGAGAGGAGAGTCTGTGCGGTGTGTTTGTTAGTTGAGAGGGTGGGGGGGTTGGTTTAGAGAAGAGAGAAGGGGATTACGCACTCTTGCGGTGAGGGTCGGCGTTGGGCGATTAGGATGTAGCTGGAGTAAGCGGCGATTTCGATGAAACGGGAGTCGGTGCTGACGGGTCGGGTTACGGAGGATACCTTTTCTTCGTAGACGTCGAGGAGTTGGTCCTTTGCGAGAGAGAGTTCGTTCCTCAGCGTCTCGCCGACTTTGGCGGTCGATGTGGCGAAGAAACACTTTACTCCACGCAAAGTCTGGGCATCATGGTCGAAGAATTTGAGGAACACATAGACGTTGTCAGTGTTGCCTAGCGCTTCCCTATCGAGATGGGTGTTCCAAGTGGGCTTGACCGGTGGGGGAGGTATATTTTCGATATCGACTTCAGCGTTTCCCTCCATAGCCGTGTCGCTGTCCTCAGTCGTGGGCGCTTCAGATGGTGGAGTTTCGTCCCTCGAGGAGTCTGTTGCGTTTTCGGCCTGGTCAGCAGTGGCTAGCTCAGGTGCAGAGGTGGTTTCGATATTAGACGCTTGGAGTGATTCAGAAGGGTGTGCAGTCGTAGCCATCGGTCCAATTTCATCGTTCCGCGTCGATTCCTCTGCATCTGGCGCCGGCAAGATGGCCGAAGCCTCCACCATGTTGCTGTCGGCTTGATGCTCTTCGTCCGGTTTCGATGGCATGACATGAAGCCATACTCGGAGTGGCCCGTAGAAGATGCCTGACATCTTCATCGGCTCTTCCGTGGCTCTGTCCGTAAAAGGAATGATCTGGGGCGCTCGCATGACACTGTCCATTGCAGCGTTGTTGAGCAACGAGTTCAAGAACCACAGAGCGTATCTCTCTTCCTTGTCAGGGAGTTGTTCTCGGCGACTCTTGACGACTGCATCAACAATGCCATTCGGGGTTATCTCAGTGCTGAGATCCAGCTTTATAACCCGAGTGTCCTCAAGACCCCTTTCGCCCCAGTCAAACACGCCAAGGTTATCATGACCTTCGAATAGCTTAGACTCGTACACGTGAACAGTCAACATGTCTTCCTGGTCATCCTGATCCATCGGCTCGCTCGATGGTTCTTCCTGATGCTTTGTAGCCTCTGGTGGGCTCTTATCATCATCACCCGCGCCTCTCGGCTCGACTGCTAATTTGGGTAGGAGGTCAATTCGCACGTAGGTTACGATATATGCCACAGCTGCTGTAACGTCCGCATCCTTACCACCCTCGTGGGCAGCGATAGCCTGCTTCGTGGTCAGACATTCAACGCCTCTCTCCGCTTTATCCCCAGCGTATTTGATCCATCGGGTACCTGGTCCTTGAGGCCGTAAGATCGAGTAATAATCTTTAGACTCAAGGCTTCCCGAATGAACTACCAGGCCAAAGAGAGTGTATCTCGGTTTTTGTGCAATTTCTTGCGACCCAAACACAACCGTGTCATCAAGCTTGATGTAATGCGTCAACTTCTTCCATTTCCGTAACGTCGTATCGTAATTCTGTCGGTGAAGCTCTACTTGGAGAATTGCAGGGTTCTCTGCCAATGAGCGGTTGTAGCCGTCAAAGGTCTTCCAAACCCTATCATCTTTGATCTCGTAAGTCAAGGCCTGGTCAATCGCCTCTTGCACGCTACCCGGCTCGGTGAGTTGACTTCGCACGACAGCCCCTACCTGACTTGCACCTTGAGCTTGGGTTTGTTGAAGCTGCTTGCCGGCATCAGGCTGTTTAAGAAGCAGTATATCCTTGAAAAAGTCCCTTGCTTCTGCAATCGTTTTCACGTCTGTTGCTTCAAAACTAAGAATACGTCTCAAGGTCTCCCAGAACGCAACAACGTCAGCCTCACAGTTGCCAGTGTCGTACCAATCTACCATCTCTACGGCGCTCTCAAAACTAGTTTCGTGGACCACGTCTTTAGAGGATGACATGAATTCATGGCGCCAATGGTCCAGTTCATCGAAGAGAGAAGACCCTCGATAATTATCCTCAACGCCCTTTTCCAAGTCGTCGATGGAGACAGAAAGGGGATACAGATGTAGCCACGTAGACAAGGCACTCACAGCAGCACTCGAACCACCAGACCCGGCAAGTAAACGGTTAAGACCGAGCCTATCGTAATGATCCCACTGAGGCTTTCCGGTAGCAGCGTGCCAGAATAGAGCACCCGTGTCGTCCTTGATGGTGCGAATATACGCTGTGAAACAAAGTGTGTCATTCCGAAGCAGCGCTTGTCGCTGGAATCTTTCACGTAAATGCAGCTTATTCCAGGGCCCGTGGAACCTCCTCCAGCCCCAATCAGGGGATTCCTCAAGAAATCGATGATCACTCCTGTCATAAGCAAGTACTCGAGGCTCTTCGGGATTGTAGGCAACGCAAAGTAGCTGAGCAGGTACCTCCCACCTCTTGATGGTTTGGGCTTGGTCTTTACTTGACAGTGCCTGAGGTGTTTCAGTGATATTGGAGTCATTCGTGGAGGATAGTGTAGGTCTTAAGGCATTGGCAACATTGCCGCTGGACATGTTTTGATTGTCAGCTGTACTAGACATTGATCCGTCGCCAGTCTTAGACGTTTCAGCTGCTTGCGATGTGCCTACAGTGTCGGCCGCCAAGCCTTCATCTGGCGATGTTGAGCACTCAATATAGACGCTCATGAGCGGTGTGCCTTCGTTGCCCCGCGGATACACTTTGATATTCCAATAGTATCCATCAATGAGTACCGACGGGGATCTCATAACTGTCTCTCTGTTCGGTGTAGAAGGCGTTCCATGGAACCCTTTCAGGGTCCATGAGATACGCCCTGTTGCTGAAGGCTGGTACTCAGGGTCGTCAAGCGATTCAAACGCTAGCTTTTCCCAGTGGTCGTCTGGTGGAAGATAAACGCTGTTAGAAGCCTTTCCATGGGGAGAGAGCGGTAATACTTACGATCAAGCGCGTCTGGCCCCGTAGGCTGTCGCTCAATTCTCTTGAGTTCCTCTTCGCTTGGAATCGACTTGTCCTCTTCGAAGCTTGTCCAGTATGGCTGCTCCTCTTCCTCTTCAGGTCTGCTAGTCCCGTTGGCGTCATCAGGTTCAACAGGCGGAGGACTTTCAGGAGGCGGAGCGTCAAGTACTACACTGCTACTATCCGCTGGTTGCCCGATGGTGTTCATGTCTTGCGCGCCCGAAGGTGCCAATGCGATTGGATGAGTGCCGTCCTGTTGGTTCGCACCCTGCGTGCTCTCGGTACGGTTCTCGGTTGCTGTGCCATTGTCTGGTGGCGCTGTAGGACCATCGATCAAGCCGTTGTCGACTATTTGGGGGCTTGGATCCGTGATATTTCCGTTCGGCGTAGCAGTAGTAACACCAAGAAACAGCTGGTCGGCTAAGCTATTTTCATGCTGGGATATCGGCGGCAAAATACCTGAAAAGAATCAGCGCCAGGAACACGAGCAAGAGGAGAAAGGCTCAAGCAGCTAAATACTTTGATTTGATAGCGGTTGGGTGGCGTCCGCATCAGGACCATCAGGAGTTGTGTCCATTGCCTCTGGATCACTTGGGTCCATGTCCGCCCCACCGTTACTGACCGACGACGCCTCATTCTGAGGGGTGTCCGTGCCTGAATCGGATCCATCGCTCTCTTCGTCTGTCTCCATTCTATCATGATCCTGTCCCTCTATCTCTAGCTCAGACATGGTGTGAGGTATTCCGTTGGAACGTTGAGAGGTTTGGGAAACGTTCGCATGTTGAGTTGCCAGGATACCGTTTGATGAAGACATAGAACCATGCCTGGTGGTGGCAGCTCTTTGTGGAGATAATCGGGCATTGAGGGTTTCAGATGCGGGTGAGGTATCGCGTCCACGATGATAGGCGGAGGGCAAGTCTTGTGAAGCGAGATGCAGGGTATCTTGTGAAGTGAGGTGTTGTGAATCAGGCCCGCCAAGGGATACAGCTATCTCCATACCGGATGCTGGCAATGCTGCAGATGGACACCTCTCCAAAGAACTCGCTGCGAAAGGGACGTACAGGGTCGGAGGTTGCTTGAAGGTTCTGAATTAGAGACAATATTGTACCGGGCTGATGGACTCGACACTCCCGTGAGTCACTGGGACCATGGGACCGTCAATGGCTTGACTCTCCAGTCAGACGTTCGGCTGCTTGCAGGCTTTTCCTTCTCTTTGAGCCCTGGCTTGGAGGGAGAAGCGTTGAGCGAACGTGTTGAGTACTTTATCACCTGGGCTTGAGTAAGATGAGTCGTGAGGGGATCCAGGTGGTGGTCAAGGCAGTAGCAACAAGAAGCTCACGTGGGGGTTACATATCGAAGCTGAGGCTGCAAGAAGCAGCTGTAAGAGTCAAGACTGGGTGCAAGTGGATGAGCACACCGCCCTGGTGGCCCTGCAGGGAAGCCCATGGGACTATCGGGAGGGCGCTGGGCGATGCAGGCAGAAACCCGGCTAGACAGGGTTACTGCATGTCTCTCGGAATCAGCGCGCGGGGCGGCTTCCAGCGGGCTAGGCACCGGGAAGGCAGCCTATAAGGCTGAGGTGGCTGAGCGGCCCAATGAAATGGGGATTGTGTGAACATCGTGAACAATCATGACATATAGGAATGCATCAACGATTACATGACTATACTTCGGGCGACATAGCTAACATAGGCCTATAGCCAAGCAGTCGTTCCGTTTTCCAGCCGTCCCGAAGCTTGGGACCCTGTTGGCCAAACTCGCTTGTTCGTGGATTCCAGAGAAACTGGCCTGAGAAGACGCAATTCGTGCATTTCTCGTAGAACTCGCTATCATGTAAGATGTTAGACCCATGCACTCCAATGGTGGCTGCGAGGTGCCTCTCTTTGCATTGTAAGGCGAGTTGATCCCGATTAGTAACACCATACATTGTAAAGGTTGTGGGGCCGACTCCTTGTGATGAACGTCGACACCAGGCTTTCCTTCACCTTTAAGGCCATCACATTTTCCTAGCTGAGTTTACTATAGACTCCGACCTTCTACCAATTCCTGCATCTCCTTCATGTGTCGTGAAACGTGCTCGCCGGGGTCGCATGGGACGATGCTCTGAATTTCAACAACGAGGGTAGCTAGCTTAAGCATGCGAAGTGCCTTAGAGCTACGCAATATTTCTTGCTTTTGAAGTTCATCAATGGTTGTCGTGAGCCGCAAAGGCCGACCGCGAGTCGGCAAAGGCCTCACCGTCAATTTGAGATACAGTTTCTTGAGAGTTTTCAATTGGCTCAGCGAATCCGTCTTGGTCAGGAAGTCCTTCCACACTGAGCGTTCCCTGGCGTTCCAGATATGAAAGCTCATGTACACCTTGGAGATCAAACTGAGGTGCTTTGTCGGTGTGGTAGCAACGAAGGAGAGGAAAGTCCCAGGCTTACGGAAGCAGAATAGACTGGTTGTGTACATAACTCGCGCAGCTTCGACTGCGAGTTGACGTGAAAGGAGGAATATATACATCGTATTTATCTTGGCGGGGTCCATGATGCGTCCGATGATTGGTGGTCCCGGGGCTGGCATGGAGCGAAGTTTTGTATCGTCCTCTTTGTCGATGACAATCTCTCTAATCTGATCTCCACATATGTAGAAGAGGATCCGGTCCCGAAGCTCACGTGGTAAGTTGAGGATCGGAAATGGTTTGGTCAGACTGCTGTCGCTGTCAGTGGAATAGTAGATCAATGTACATGTCGTTATGACTTACATTGTAGTGTGAATGCATCCTGAGCGCTTATAAGATCCATCTGGTAGTGGGCCTGTCGAGAGCAATTCATTCCTTGTACCATCCTGCTGCAAAGAGTGGGACGTCGCGGTATCAGAGGATACTAAGGCCATGATAGCTTCAATGGTTGTTGACAGAGATCACGTAAAGTACAAATATGTACCGGATAGGTAAGAATCAATGCCGCGGCTAAAAAATGACTATCAACACATCTTTTACAAAACTGAATACATCAGATATGCGTTCCCCCCTTTTTCCAAACAAACCATGCCCCCTTTTAGAATCTCACCGATTCATATCCTAGATCTCGTACTTACTCTGATGGCAAAGGATTTCAATTGTCCAAGTTTGTCATGATATACGGCAGTAAGGTCGTCAAGTCAGAAATTCATTGATCTATTGTTGCTTCTATCCATATTTCTGTAGTAGCAGAATCAAGCATTGGATAGATGGGGGAGCTCATTAGATTACCTACAAGCACCTCTACAATCTTGGGTCTTTCCTCAGGAGTCCTAAAGCGAATCCAGCAATCTTCCGCTTAACCTTCGTTCGGCAAAAGAAGATGACAAGACACTGAGGTATAGGGAAACAGGGGCGAACAAGGAGGGATTTCCAGATCGACAGTAATTTCGTGTTCCTGTCCTTTTGCGGCACTAAATCTGTTATGGTGCACGTGGAAGTAGGCCAGACTTCACGGTAAAACACAAAAGGAGTTTCCAGAACAAATCTCATTTTTGAACGGTCTCAGAACCAGTAAATGATCACGATTCGTGGTACTTGAGATCTGTGTCCACAGTCTTGGATTCCTGAGGCTTGCAGCCAGACAGCCAGCCCCAGCAGAGTGCCATAGTCGCTTGCTCAACCATATTCTGTCCGCCATCAGGAGCCACTTTAGACACATCACCTCGAACTCGCGCTCCTGCCCAGCTACAAGGTGCCGCATGTCGTTCATATCACGTCTTGCCCATGCTTCAATTGTCTCAATCTCAAAGGGATCGCTGCAAGCCGTGAGTTTAAGCATTGCGCACAGAAGTTGAGGCAACAGCGTAGAGCTCAGCACACGCTTCTCGATTGTGCAGACTAATCTCGGTTCGCGTAATGTGACGTCTTCCAAGATTTTGATAGCCAAGAAAAGATTCGACAGGCCTGGTAACGATTCGAGGATGCAGGACATGATGAGTCGGAACCTCGACAGATTCTGAGACCATGTTCGGTTGACCAGGTGGACTCGAAAGTTGCCGACTATCCTCAGATATCGTTCTGGCACGCGATCCACGAAAGTGCAAAGTGCGTCGGCGGCCCTAAAACAGAAGAGGCTTGTCTTGTAGATTATCTGGAGCGCTTCCATGGAGAATGCGCGAGAGACTTGTAGGACGCTAATAAGGTTATACGCAATGGCCTCGCCGGTCGCGCAGTGTCGGAGGATGGGTGGACCTGTTGTGATGTGGGAATGGAGTATTTTAGGACCCTGCTCAACAGAGGATCTGATCTGCATGATCTGGTCGCCGCACACATAACAGTAAATCTGATCTCGCAGCTCGCGAGGGAGATCTAGGAATGAGAGGTGCCTATGCTGTTAGCCATGAAATTCCCTAGCGGCTACGAAGGGGTTAGATAAAGCTTTTCAACGAACCTGGACTCTGATTCAGCATTGCGTTGCATGATGTGTATTCCTGTAACGGCTTCGCGGGGACGGTTTGGTCATGCTAAAAATCTGCGGTCGTTTCAATATGGCAGGAAGCAGGAAATAGAGGTGAGCTTAAGATGCTCTCAAGAAAGACTAGGAACTGACTACTTTAAGCATGTATCATAGCTTGGAAATTCTCGCCTGTTGATGCTGTGAGTGTTGGAAGGGTAATGAAGGTCATCACCCAAATGAGTCAAGTGCCGACGTATGGACGTGGATTTACTTGGCTTTTGAAATGAAGTTCCGAGCTCAATCAAGACAGAAACGGTCGATGAAAATCTGTCTGATGCGCCGATTCGCCAGATCATTGAAGTACAAATACTGAAGTCCTTCGTACCACCACAATATTTAGCGCCGCCAAACTAGCATCACCCTTAGGCAATTATTAGAACTTTTTGACGGTATGATGATGGACCGAGTGCAAGCCGGTAAATCGTATCGCTTGCTGTGATACTAACACCCAAAGTGGGAGACACCTTGAGGGAAGAAATAAGTGGGTTTCCATTAACGAATTAGTGTCTTACCAAGAGAGAGTGCACCTCACCTACGATGATTGTATCGGCAGCGCAAGGAATTGGCGGATATCCAAAACTGGCTCATATTTACCGCTTGCGAGTTTGTGCCTTGTAGAAAGATTGATCAGAGTAACGACACTGTCCCTTCGCCCTGGGGATCTCTCAAGCCGCAAAGACGATCCAACCCATTGCATATCTCCGTCACAAGATAGCGTGATGTAGTAGTTGAAGCTTCATCAGCTTCTTCCAGAAAATCTTGATCTACCTGTCCCTTACAGAACTTCGTCCCATACCTCGTGAAGGTGTCGCAAAAGAGCTATGCCGACGCTCGTAAGCTTCTGTAGTCATAGCCCTGAAAACGTTCGTGCTTATGCTGATGAACGTATTTAATGGCTACTGCAAGCCACCTTAGAGCCGGCACGCGCAATAAAGCCCTTGCCGGCTTCAAATCCTAAGTCCAAACCCAGAATCTGGAACCAGCAACAGCTTTCTCAAGTACCACATTCATGACGAGGTTTTTTGTGCCTTCTTGGGATCTGTTCGCAGAACAGTTCGAAAGGTTCCAGCATGCTGCTTCCGTCTTGCGGTTCGAAGATGAAGCGATTCCTCGAATAGAGCGTGTGGGCGATCTCCCGAGAGAACTGGTGGGACACTGTGAGGAGGTTCCTGCAAGCTTTGTAGATATCATCCATTCTCTGACGCGCTGAAGTTCTCCACCAGGAAGCCCGCAGTCTGCGTGAATCATTAGGGGCTGATTGTTGTATCATTACATTTCCACCTCCACAGACGTGAGAGCATATGTGGTCTCGCACCTCATGGGGAAGGTCAGCAGGAGGGCCAAGGCCCAGCTGCATACCGTGCAGAATTAAACAGTGTAAGCCATCGTTGGGTCTCAAGTCAACTCACTCTGGCTGCGTCGTGGTTACAGAACACGTCATAGGTTCTCTTGGTTGAAGCTGGGTGGCCATGCTGAACATGCTAGCTACATCGACCGGATGCCTTGTTTCGAGTTGTCTCTGCTATGTATTCTGGTCGATATCTGGGGTGATGTAACACAAGAGGTTCCCTCGATATAAATCAACGATTTTGGCGCAGCTATTACTGCTTTCTTCAATGCTTGCTGTACCTTAAAGCAAAAGAAGAACAAAGCAGCTGAGTCCAAACTACTGGCATCAATATTGTCTCATACATGCACTGTATGTCTCGTAGCTAGGTGTCCTTTTCCAAAGGTGCAAACTGTGAATGCTTGGGATACCTTCCTTCTTTGACCGTCTTTTTGTTGGATTACTTCAGCTGCTTCACTATTATCAGGCACTACGCGTGCTCCAATGGATGAATCCGCTAGAGGAGGTTGTCCAACGTGTCCCAATTGCGATAATCAGGGAGATGACTTGATGCAGTCCATCCTTGGCATCCACAAGGAGATCTATTAGCTCGGTATCCTATGCTTTGGCGTGGTGCCCTTCTCAATGGTTGATTCGTTTTATATAAATGCGATCAAGGCTCCGAGTTCCTCGTTATTAGGTCTCATGACAGTGCCAGTCTGCTGCTACAATCATAAAGTATCTCTCTTATGCTTTATGATCTTATTGTTCACTCAGCCCTTTCCTTCTTCGCAACAGTTAATTTTGAGAGTGCCAAGCAATGATAGACCGCCCATTACAGGCGCATGAGGTAGGTGCTAGGTCACTCAACGCTTTTGGTCGCTTTGGCAAAAGTGGCAGCTACAATGAGTGGGAAAACCACGGTTGCTTCCGCGTACACCTAGAGAGTCAGCAGTTTCTACAACAGGACACCGGCAGGATAGTAATTACCTTGACACTGTCAGCCCCGACTTTGATCTTACCCCAGCTGACGGCTTCGTCTGGTCTGGCCCCAGCGTCACTGCCATCAAATTCTTGTGCCGTGTTGATGTAGACTGCGCTTTCGGCGCCGTTGCGCATCAAACAGGCGTTGGCAATATGGTGCTTGACGAGGCCGCCACCAAGAATGATCATGCCTGCTCGCTTGGCATTCATGGCGAGATCGTTTATCTTCCGAATGTCCCTTGTGATACTGATATCAAGGAACAGTGGCGAAGACTTGAAGGTGTGGAAGTATAGCATGTCACCAAGACTACCATCTGTCAACGCAGGGCAGAATATGGGAATAGCATTCTTGTAGGCCCAGTAGCAAATGGAGGATTCATTGTCAATCTCTTTGCCAAATCGTTGGATGACGGTGCTAGGTGTCCACATCAGTGGCTCATCTGTAAGCCGTGTAGCCTCTTGTTCTTCAAGCATCTTGTCTAGGATTGGTACTACCCAATCCTCAAATGCGCAGTAATTGCTGTTGGGAACAATGAGATTACCGATACGGTTCATTCCCTTTTCTCGCAATTCCGATCCAAGGCTTGTGAAAGAGCCCAAATATGTAGGCGCCAGACATTTGATCAAATCTTCCTCTACACCTCCAGCAGTGGTGACTATGGCAGATACGTGCTTGTGCTGAACCAGGTATCGCAGCGTTTCTCGTAGTCCGGAGGACACTAGGTTCGAGGTGTAGCCTAGGAAGATCGTTGTCCGTGGAGACGCATTTTCCGTGGCTTGGCAAGCCCTCTTGAGAGAGTTTCGTTAGTCTGTAGAAATCGTATAGAAGACCAACAACCCACCATATCATTGATGATCCTCACTGCCTCGGATACGGCGCTTGCTTGGAACCCCATCCCAGCCATATTAGACACCATTTCTGCAACGGTGATGTCTCTGCCTTCAAAATCATCGAACTCGATGCCTCGCACCTTACCCAAGTTCTCCGGAACCGGGGCTGAGGCCTTCAGAACAGCATCGGCTGCTGATGCAGGCAGAGACCCATGCTTCTCGCCGTTCGCCACCATTGCTGAGATGATTCGTCGAGATGCACCAGGGCTTTTCTCTCAGCCTGCGAAACAGAATTACATAAATACTGCAGGACATGCAATTCTCAATCAACCGTGCCAGCAGCGCCAGACAGACGAGCACGATGATTACAGGAGCAACACAAGGTTCCCGGAGCCGCCAACCAATGCAGCAAATGCTTGTCGGGCAGGTCTTATGCAGCAGCAATGAACATCATCGACATTGAACAGTTCGAACCCTTGGAAGCTACTCCGACAGGAACACGAAAAAGCTATACCTACTGTTGGAACATGTCACGTGCCTATAAAGCATGTGACTTTCGGCAAGCGCAAGTTGGCCAGATTTCAACGTTCGGGCAATATATCGGGATTGTCTTCTGCTGGAATAAAAGGCGACAAAGGCGGTAATGTTGAACCGTGGCTTTCTTGGCAGGAGACTTACTTACTTTAAAGAAGAACCGAGCCGCCTGATGGACGATGAAAGTCAAAGTGTCAAAACAATCTGTTGTCGCTGGATTTGCTTTCTTCCGAGTTCCGATACGGGCCAATCAACCACCCGTGCTACCCCTGTTTCGAACCTCCGCGCTTGTTTCGAGCCTCGCTAACGGTAGTGACCATGCCAGTCGCAGTCAGGATCACCTCAAGATGCTGTCCTCGTCGATTGATGCCCGTCACCAGGCTGCTCAGTATCTGTCCTTCAACACGCCTAATCCCTTGGAGTACCGCATGCTGTTCAGGTTGATTGCAGTGCTGTCGGCTTACTCCCCTTACCTGCGTTGCCTTCCTGCCACCTTCGATCTTCAAGCGTGATAATGATCGATGTCGTCCCGCTTTCCGCCATCTGGTCGTGGCGACCCGCGTTATGCGCCCCGAGATCGCTCTCCTCCTCGATATGCAGAAAGACGTCCCTCTGGTCCCCATGGTGGTGCGCCGTTGTCCGCTCGCGGCAACAATGATTTTCTCTATCGCGCCAACGATACATACGCCCATTCCGCTCCCCGCCGAGAACCTCCACGCGGCCCGAAAGCTTTTGGGGTTGGGCCGGGGAGAGGTTATGGTTCTCGGGGCAGAGGTTTCCGTGGCCGTGGGGATGGAATAGCAAGGGAATACCGCGATGCGAGAGACATATCGGCTGGAAGAAGAGAGCAGGATAATCGTGATTGGGCTTGGCGAGACCGCGAACCAAGCCGGGAACGAAGACCTTCGCCTGTAGGTCGAAATCGATCTCGATCGCCAGCGCCGCGGGATTTCAGGGATAGCAGGGACTTTGGGCCACGCGACATTGAACATGAGAGGTCAAGGAGGAATTCACGAGAGGGATTCGCCCAGCCTTCGCCTGCGGCCTCTGATCCACCTTTGTCAGCTGGTCCGGGTAATAGAGGGGGCTTCTTTGGCCGGGGAAGATCAGATCGGGACTATAATAGACGAAGTCGAGGGAGCTTTGGTGAAGATCGAGAACCCTTTCGTATTAGGAGCCGATCTCGGGAGCAACCTTGGGAGCGAAGGTCCATGGACGACCCAGACCGTAATTGGGCTTCGAATCCGACAAGAAGAGATGAGAGAAGAGATGAGAAACGGGAGTGGGATGACAGAGATCGAGAGGCTGGAAGGGTAGCACGAGAGCCGTTTACCAATCGTCCCGAGCCTGGGGGTACTATCAGTGCTCGCTCAGTATCTACGTCGCCTCCTCCACAATACCGACATAGTGCGACACGGCCTTCACACGATGCCAGAAGTCCTGTTAGCGACTCGATTCAGCGGGCTTCAAATACTTCGACAGAAGCGAGCGAAGCGCTCCCATTTGAGGGCTCTCAGCGTCTAGGCATGGGCTCAAAATATCAGGGAAGAGAGCTGCCACTGCAACGTGCAAGTTCTCCTCCCCAAGCGCCTCAGGTCCCTGCATTCGGCTCCATCGTGTACCAAAAGCCGTTAACAGACCCGAGCACTGAAGCGCACGCTCAAGAAAACGAAAATTCTATCTTGCCAGCGTCCTCACAGCCCCCTCAACCTCTGGCTAACGTACCTTCGGCGCCAAAGGCTCAATTGATGACTATCCTGCCTACAGGCCCGAAAGCGGACCAAAACAGCGGACGACGCCCTATACCTGACACAGTCACCACTTCCAACCGCTGGTCAGACGGGCGAGGATCCAATCTTCCTGGGAGCCCACATAGACCGATATCAGAAGTGTCGTCCGTTGCGACAGGCAGCGTCGAGCGGTTCAATGTCGCTACTAAGGAGTTTCGTGCAGGGCAATCGCCTCAGCAGATTCCATTTAGTCGGGCAGCTAATTTTGTGTCACCCATAAAAGCATCAGATGACACGAATCGATACTTCGGCAACCCTGCCAATCTCAGCGCAGGTAACCCCAGCAGGTCATCCATTCAGGATCCCCCAACACAGTCTTCCCCAATACGAATTCCTACAGGCCCTCGAGCAGATCGAGCTGCGCCAGCGTCGAAGCCGCCTATTTCATCTCCGGGGCGCCCTCACCCAGGTAGGCCCACTATGCTGCAACGACCATCTCGGGGGACAAATCTAAGATGGGTACGCCCAGGTCTGCCCACGCACACTCCGCGCGGACCCTCTATCATGAGTCCCATGGCAGTGAAGAAGGATTACGCAGAAGATGATACGACAGGCTCGCTTGACGGCGAAAGCGAGGAGCAAGAAGCTACTTTACTACCAGCTTCAAGCGTGACAAAGCAGCCTCCATCCCCAAAAGTCATAAGCCCGGACCACGCCAAAATTAAGAAGCAAGGCCCGCTTCTGGTAGAAAAACAGAATGATCAATTACTTATATCGAAATTCGGAGAGGACTCCAAGACTTCGGAGACGCTTCTGGACCATGGCAAAGCTGAGGAGAAGGACACCGTGATGGAGGACGAGCACATGGACTTGGACGAAGAGTATCTAGCTGATGAGCGGAAGTTCCAGCATCAGATTCTACTTCTGGAAACGAAGAGGCCCGCAAGCCGTCGACAGAACACGAAGCTCCTTTCGCTTCTTGACGAAATCGATGCACTTTCCAGTGCTGCCGAAGATAGGGCAAATGGCAGCGCAGTGCACAGGATCGAACAGGAGCCCCCTGACAAAGCACGTCTGAACGCTTATCCATCACCCAAGATTGTGGAAGATGATCCTTTCCAGGATAATCTTATACTTTCGCATCAAGAATTCCTTCGGAATGCAACACCGCCCGTCGATAGCCTACCCTATCTGATGTCTGGACCTCCAACGCCATTTTCGGAGGTAGATCTACAGGATCAGTCTGATTTGCAAGAGATCTTAGATGCGCAACTCATGGATGAGTTGACATCCCGACTACGGCTTGAGAGCAATGATCACGAAGAGGTAAAGGAGCAATTCTATCAGAATTACAAAGCCTGGCGACTCGCTGTCGAGGACTGGGAGGATAGGAAGGCCGCCACCGCTCCTTCCGTCCCGGTAACACCCGCTCCGGCGCCGACTCCACTAATTCCGACAATGCCCATCACGGAAGGCAGGCGGTCAGCAAGGAATGTCAGTGAGCTTGATTTCGAAAGAGCTCTCAGAGATTCTATCGCAATAGCCGATGAGGAGCAACAGCGGCGGGACCAAGAAGCCAAATCATCGATCAATCCTGAGAAAGAAGCGATTATACCTGACATGCTCAATGATTACGAGATAAGAACACAAAGTCTTGTGGACACCACCAACCTCATCAAATCAAGCGATGCGTACAGTGTCTTCGGGTATGTCCCCAAACCTAACCATCTTACAGCCGAAGAGCAGGAAATATATACAGAAGCTTTCCTAACAAGCCCCAAGAAATTTGGAGCCATCGCTAAGGCATTGCCAAACCGTACATATCAAGATTGCATCCGACATTATTACCTTACAAAACATGAACAACAATATAAGGAAAAGCTTGCTACTCGGTTGAAGAAGGGCCGCAGAGCTCCAGCCCGTAGCACAGGACGACCGAGAGGTGGCGCGCCGTCGCTCCTCTCGAACGCTATGGTTGATGAGAAACACCAAATTGAGGTCACAGATACGGGGCGACCTCGTCGGGCCGCGGCGCCAACTTTCGGAGACTCCACGGAGACTGAAGCTTCTACTCCAGCAGTAACTCCCGGTCGGCGAAACATGAGCGGTACGAAAGCCGACGGCAGTGAAGTCAATCCGGAAAAACCACCTACCAGACGTGGACGGGGCGGTACTACCAGAGAGAAAGTACCAAGGAAGCCCAAAGCTCAGTTGTTAGCGGCTGCTCCTGGACCTTCGCCACAGAATGTCGAGAAAGAGACTCCCAGAGGAAAGAGCAAAGAGCCGAAGATTGAGATTGAGCAGCAAATAGATGAAACTGAAGCGGGAGAACTTTTAGCCAATTTACAGCATAACCAGAATGTCCCTGCATTCACTCAGCAACCAGTGAATGAGATCTGGACGGGAGGTCAACCAATGCCGGTAAGTGGTGTGAGCCAGATACAAGTAGCAAAGCCAGATTTTACCGCGCAAGAGCAACTGCAATCGCAGCAGAGGGCTGGCCCTTCAACCTCGAGCTACTGGTCTGTTCCCGAACAGACCGATTTTAGTAATTTGCTTCATCATTTCGGAACGAACTGGCAGGCTATTGCAGATCATATGAAGACCAAAACTCAGACGATGGTACATATATATATTCTTAATCTATACCTATACTGCTCGTTGATACTGTACACTTCTTGCCAGGACAGCACTGACTCCTGTGAACATAGGTGAAGAATTACTACCATCGGCAGGTCGAGCGTGGCGACCGTAGAGCTATGGAAGAAGCTGCGTTGGCTGCAAATGAGAAAATTAAACGAGGCGAAGACATGGGTCAACCTCCTCCACCAACGTTGGTACCCAAAAGACGTTATGATACTGGCCCTCAGATTGTTCCACCAAGGCCACTGGCACCTAGCGTTGAGGCCAATGAGGTCGGTAGAGAGTCTTCCAACTTCCAGTTGACTAAGCCAACGAAATTGTCGCCGCCCCAATTTGGCTCCAGTCCGCAGAAGTTGGCTCAAGCTGAACCGCTCCCGAGAAAGCTCCTACATGAGAATGAACCACAACCCACTATCGGCTCGACGATGCTCTCTGAAACACAACCCCAGCAGCAACGTGCTTCCCAAGGATTGCAAGGGCCACGCGTGGGTTTCTTTGCCAATGATCGCCCTCAACCCATGCTTCAACCGCAACCTGCCGCGATGTCGCAACTGCAGCAGCCGCCGCCGCCAACACGCCAGCAGCAACAAGCCGACAGCCGATCGCAAAAGCCTGTGACCGACCAGACAAGGCTTCGCAATCCTCAGGAGATGTTACAGATACAGGATCGCTCCATATCTCAAGACCAATCGCCATCTGCCAGATATCAGCCGCTAGCTCAAACCGTTCAACAGCCATTGTTGCACCATGGGGCAGGGAATAATCGACACGTCAACGTGCCCTCCCAAGTACGCATCGCGCCATCGTACACGGCTGAAGTAGACATTCGGCCACGAGTGGCAACACATCAGCAGTCACAATCGCGGCACCCCTCACACCACGACCAGCGACAAGAGCAACAGCGAATAGATAATCCTTCGACGACGCGCCGTCCTGATACGTATGGTGCTCCCCGTCATACTCAGCTACAGTCGCCGGTGAAACCTAGATTACCCTCAAACTTTTCGCCTTCACGAGATACAGCTCGCCCAAATTCTGTACCAGCCCCACCACCAGCGCAACAGCCGCCGAAGAGGTCAAACATCATGTCTATCCTGAATGACGAACCTGCCGAGCCGCAAGCACGGAAGAGGGTCAGCGATAGTCGCCCTGCCGCACCAACGCCGCCACCTCAGTCACCAGCTGGCCAGACCTACCACCAGCCTGTACAACCGTACGTTCGGCGTGAAGCCCCGACCACTGAACCTCAACATCCTTTGCAGCAATATCACCAGCGACCTTCGCTTGGGCAAATCGCCTCTCAACACCCAGCACAGCAACCTAGGGAAGGACCCTCCAACTGGGCCACGGTAGCACAACGGACGTCCCTCGAGCGGCAGCCTCACTACCAACAGCAACGAGCGGAGTCACCCCGACTGCAGCCAGCTTTCACTCAACAAGCATCACGCGCATCTTTGCCGTCTATACCCCGTAGCCACGCCCCTACCCCTCCACCGCCGTTTGGACATTCAAGGGCCTCCTCTTTCGCTAGTCTGCAATCTCAACAAACACAACAGCAGCCACAACCATCAGCCCAAGCCACGCCAGTACTCCAGCCTTCGCCGTATGCCCAGATACATCCTCAACAACCTATGCATCCTCACCATCACCATCAGCATTCCCAGCACCAACACCAACTTCAGCAGGCTCCCACCCAGCCGCAACAGCAGCAAACCCGAGGGTCAGGGGCACCTGGCTTGTTTCATCATCAGTACATGCGTCATCAGGAAGCCTTGCAGCAGCTGCAGCAGCAACAGCATCAACAGGAGAACCTTAGAATAGTGCAGGCACGAAATCTAGCCAACGAGCAAGCTAGGAGGGATGAAGCAACGAGGAGGACTTTTACGCCTCCGGTGTATGGACGCCATGGCGGATACGGACCGCCGCAGGATGGGCATCCGCGGGGCTATGAAGACAGGAGATGATGGAGATCGTCTCTGACGCTGCGAAGACCCTCACTCTCACTCTGATCGTTTCTCATTCCGATCGAAGATTGATGTTGCAGAGCTCCCCTCTATTAGGACCATTTCGTTACATTTTCCTGTACTCTCATATGGGAGAAAACGCCAATTGTTGCTATGAGCATGTACGATCTCGGAGTACTCGAGCATTTGATTTTGACATTGCACATATGATAGCGTTCCTTGTTTCCTCCCGCATACTCAACGATCATGCGGGAATACCCTTGGTCGGTAGAGCAGGGACTGACGCGATTTCGTTGTACATAGATGACTCTGAAGGAATTGTGTCACAGTATCTTCGCGTACTTTGATCCTTTAATGATGTGATCTACAGCAGTTTTCTCATTGATTTGCCCAGCTTCTACTGGCTACTGATTGAGGCCTTTTCAAGAATGAATATTAACTCCATGACGGCTATCATATACACCTTCGATTGTCGCAGTCGACTCATGCTGTAGACGAGCGATGATGATATTAGTAGTTGCGCTTTTTCATTTTCGGCAACCGTAGCGAAAAGCACTGCAGCCGTCTGTCTCCCTCTCCAACCGTAGGCCATCCCCATCACTGGAACGTGCCATCCATGTCAACCATCAACAATGCTTGATGTCTTTCAAAACATCCTCATCATCATCGCTGGTGTCGACTTGACAGCAAGAGAGGCAACAGTACTGTTTTTTCTGCCACATGCAAGGCCACGAACGCAGCTCTATTCAGAGGCGTGATATGATGGTGGAAACCCACCGTCATCGAGAACCGGTCTTACTTGAGTGTGAACAGCTAGGTTCAGCTCGAAGACTGCCCTTCTAGGCACTTGACAAGATGTAGAGCCTCGCTCTCTCTCCAGCAACACGACGCTGAACGGCTCCTGCTTCGACTTGCCAAGGCTTAGCGGATCACGTGACACTCTGTCATGCCGCGCTTTCACTAAAAAGTGTTAGTCGAGAAGGGGAACTTATTCCGAACACAACAAAGCGACCTCACTCTTCCCGAAACTTAACTTTCTTGCTACCGCGTTATCATTCCATCCACATACATTCCTCACCACAGGCCTCATATCACGCTCACACTTCGCAAACGCGTCATCCAAAATCACACGCTCGACTATATCGATAACGAGAAGCATCATACAATATGCCTGGGGGAAAGGGAAAGTCTACAGGCGGCAAGGCCGGCCCCAAGGCACCAGAGGGCAAGAGTCAGAAATCGCATAGCGCAAAGGCTGGCTTACAGGTCAGTGCGGACCGTCTCAGGATGTCAGGAAGGCCGGAACGCGCTGCTGTCCTCGAAATCCTCCATCAAGCGCGTCCACGAGGGCAACGCAAATATCGTACCGCATATACATGACGCGCTTGAGGGATACTGATTTGTGGCAAGCTTTCTCACAGGAGCACTGAGGCACAGATCTTGTCTCGTCAGCAGCGCGTCATGCTGCCTTCCAGGCCGCCTATGCCCAATGTTGGATGCTCCATTTCGGAACCTTTCGCTAATTAGTGTCTCGCGTTCAGTTCCCCTGCGGTCGTGTCAAGCGGTTCCTCAAGAACAACACTCAGAACAAGATGCGTGTCGGGGCCAAGGGTAAGTCTGTTCCCGGATGCCTTACCTAAAGCTGCTGCATCGAAACCCAGTTGTCTGAGATTCAGCTCGGTCCAATGCCAAGTAACTGACATTCCTCCTTCACAGCTGCCGTCTACGTCACCGCCGTGCTTGAATACCTTACTGCCGAAGTTCTCGAGCTTGCCGGTAACGCGGCCAAAGACCTGAAAGTCAAGCGCATCACGCCCCGTCACCTGCAACTTGCCATCCGCGGCGATGAGGAATTAGACACGCTCATCCGAGCCACAATCGCCTTCGGTGGCGTTCTGCCACACATCAACCGTGCGCTACTGCTGAAGGTGGAGCAAAAGAAGAAGGGTGGAAAGGCGGAGGCGTGAGAGGGTCGGATACGGGTGGTGGTGGTGGATGGCGACAGATGAATGGTACTAGAAGAGGCGTGTATGATCTGTATCACTACGCTCGAGGGATTACGGAATGACCGGTTGAAGAGTGTGCCTCCTTAGCTTCAGCTCCTAGCGCCAGAGTGAAGAGGCTCCAAGCGGCTGTGTCGTGGAAGCCTTTTCTACTGTTGTCTGGTAGTTGCTTGGATCGGAAAAGTAGCAATTACCAGCCCTCCATGTGACCTATGATTTTATATTCTTCATAGTCGTCATTCATCCCAAATTTGCAATTATGTTCTAGCTTTAGGGCCTTCTTAGGACTATTCGGGCCCAGTAAAGCGCAACGTCGTTTCTTCCCGTCCACCAACTCGTATCTTCCAGCCTCTTACTCACAGTTCGTCGAACGGTGAGACAAGGGTTGGTCAGACGGTCGGTTTGCAAAGCAGAATGACTCTGAGTATGGGCCTACTGCACAAATACTTTCTTTGGGTGCTCTTGGTCTGCCGTCATTGACTTTTCCTCGCGGATGAAGACAGACTGAACGGGTCGCCATCGCCTATGTCGCCTAGCAGATCTCCTATTTCCTATTTTTAGTGTTGATCAAGTATTGATCTGCGCGTCGCAATGAAAGCGAGCCGTGCTTTCTGTAACAGCTGAAGGATATGAGGACCGACTCTGCCCAATCTCCCAGTCATTCCCAGTCCGCTACTTCACCGTTGTATACTGTGACACCTTTTCGTACTGTGAAGCTCTTACAATGCTCTATCCGTTCACTATCCTTCCATTCTTCACTTTTCTTGTTCTTTGTTCCACCACTCCTGGGCTGTCTATTGGAGAAGACTCGACAGCACTGGTTTCACGACAAACTAGCAACGTAGAATTGGCGCTGCTGCGCGCCCAATATCGAGAGACCGACATAACTAGCAGCGGCAAATACAACATGATATTCTGCGACGCCGACGGCCAAGGAGACACCAAAGCCCGAATGCTCAAAGCCTTGCTCCCAATGTTCGACTCCCAGCTCGATCAACTCCTCCTCGACGCTCAGCTCGGCACCCGCTCCACCCACGGCTACGAAGCACTATTCAAATCACGACGGAACAAGAAAATCGTCAAGTCCGTCTTTCAGAAGATTCGGAATGCCGACTTGATCCCGCTGGGCGCTAAACGGGGCGCACACCTGGGCATAACAAGTGCTGCGCCTATGTTCGTCTGTATCGAACCGGGGAATGGGAGAACAGCTGATCTATTGGCGAGCTGCAATGCTGGTGCCGGGACGGGGCGCTCAAGTACTCTATTCACTACTGGGGAGGAGGCGATATTCATCTGCCCGGTGTTCTGGGGCTTGCCGGCAGGCCTGCATCGGGATCAGTGCCCAACAGTGGTCAACAACAAGGTTGTTGGAACGGATGAGCTGGTCGCGAGCATGTAGGTCATCCTTTCCGTGCATCTTCTGCCAGGTTTGGAGCGTTTCAAGAGCTTTGAAACACGGCCAGCGAGCATCCGCGCGAAAGACATGCCTTAAATCTCCATACACCCACTTCAAGAAGAAATGCTGACACCAAAATCATAAAGGTACGGGGCGATCCTTCATGAAATGGTACATTTGTATTACAAAAAGACACATGTGCGAGATGAGACATATAATCTGCAAGATTGTATTGATCTGGGCTCCAAAGCCTCTACGCTGAATGCGCAGAATTTTGCATACTATGCCTCAGGTCAGTTGCTCTGACCTTATCGATGAGTTCTTGCGATGCTGATGTTCGAGTCCATAGCTGTCCAGGCTAGATGTGTGGATTGGCCGACGAGGCCTGACCGATCAACAATCAATTCGGAACCTTGATCATGATTTTGAGTCATCATTGGATACAACCATCCCAGGACTACCCCAGCAGTCGCGCTACAATAATCTTGATCGAGTGTCGGCCGGGTTACCGAGAGGGTAAGTTTCGACATTGGATACTCAAGCACAGTCAGTGAGGCACGTTAAATCATCAAGTTCATCGTGATATCTCTCAATTCTTTTGACACGTCAATCGAGATTCCTCGAGCTTCGCTCCACAATAATGCCCCAAGATGCTTGATGTACTATTGTCGATGTGTTTCGCCCAATACTTTTGCGCAAAGCTCGACAGTCCCTCTAGGTTGGGTCTATATTGAAATTGTGATCCCGTGCGCTGGCAGGGTGCTGGTTCCAAGGCTGGCTGCACTAAGTATGGATTGCCTTGTACTCTTGAAGATGAATCGACGAAATGGTGGTGGACTGAACGAATCATGATGACCCATTGCCGGAGGGTCAAGACGTGAAAGAATATCAGTGACATAGTCAAAAGGCCCAACGAAGCAACATGAGAAGGGAGTTTCCGTGCTCGTCACTAAGTAGCAGCACCCCGCTAGTGCCAGCACATCGGACACACAAGTCCTTGATCGACTGCCTTCATATCGAGCTTCTTGAATGTCTCCTTCCCAAATTCCCTTTCCTTAAGAAACTAATCCCACCGTTCTCTTCTCCTCAGACGCAACCCCATCAACCAGCACTCCTACAGGTTCCCCACTTCCAGCGCCTGCCATACTCACCAACCACATCCATCTGAGCAAAGCCATGTTACCAGAAGCACCCAGTCTCGCTCCTCCTTCTCACCCCCCACAACGCCCCATCCATCACCAAATCCACTCCCCTGACATCCAAGTCCACCAAACGCCCGCATCCTCCCTATCGCCGTATTCCCCTTCCACCCTTTCGCATCAGCCGAAATCATGAAAAATCCCACCACCATTACTCGACGCATCCATCCCCACTTCTCTGTACCCCCTCTCGTCAAACCCGGAACACAGACCGCTTCCTGCAGTTTACTCGTCTTACCACAAGCTCGTCCCCCATTCCCCAACAACTGTGTTCTCACCTCCTTGTTCAGCTCCCATCCCCTCCCACCCACCTCATCACCCCCTCCTCCCTCATAACCCCCTCCTCCCCTCCCACACACCAACAACCAGCCCAATCACCACCATCCCCTCCCACCTCCCCCCTCAAACTCCATCCCCCGCACCATCCTCCCCAGCCCCCCATCGCAACCACCAAGCCCATACCCACAACCCTCAAACCCCCACCTCAACACCAAAACCACAGCCCCTCCCCTCCCCACCAAAAGCCAAAACCCCCAAACCAAACCAAAACCCCCAAGATTGTGCGCGCACGGGG
>JAABUS010003357.1_pt1 | contig 26262 bp, 23 predicted proteins | sample 5560161 | NCBI WGS metagenome assembly JAABUS01 (sample SAMN10711885, study PRJNA513376) | rock metagenome | isolation source: Antarctica rocks | place: Antarctica: Victoria Land, Trio Nunatak nord | collected 2016-01-04
CGGTGAGCGACTGCGAACCAGGTCAGATCCGGAAGGAAGCAGCCTTAAGCGGACCCGCTCATGCGCCGCGGACCAGCCTGACCGGAGCCAAAGCACGGCGGGCACGCCCGAAGACAGGCTTCGACGATGGGTGCACGGTCCACTGAGAATCTAGGTGCGGTGCTCGCGGGAACAGCGTTCCCGCTGTGCTCCTTCCCCGGTGGAGAACCTAGGTGCGGTGCTCGTGGGAACAGCGTTCCCGCTGTGCTCCTCCCGTGGAAAACCTAGGTGCGGTGCTCGCCCGATCAACGATCGGGCTGCGCTCCTCCCCGGTGGAGAATCTAGGTGCGGTGCTCGCCCGATCAACGATCGGGCTGCGCTCCTCCCCCGATCTCGGATGTCCGTGGCACGGCTAGCATGAGCCTCCCGATGCTCTCCCTCTACCGTCGCCACCGCCCGAAGACCTTCGACGAGGTCGTCGGCCAGGAGAGCGTCGTGCGCACGCTGCACAACGCGATCGAGCTGGGCAAGGTGCATCACGCCTACCTGTTTGTGGGCTCGCGCGGCACGGGCAAGACCAGCATGGCCAAGCTGCTGGCCTGCGCTCTCAACGCTGAGGGCGGGCCGCGGACCGACTTCTCGCCGGAGGATCCGGCCTGCCGGGCGATCATGGCCGGCAGCTCCCTGGATGTCGTCGAGATGGACGCGGCCTCCAACAACTCGGTGGACGACATCCGGGAGCTGCGAGAGAACGTGGCCCTCGCGCCGATGGGCGGCGCGCGCCGGGTGTACATCCTCGACGAGGCGCACATGCTGTCGCCCGCCGCCTGGAACGCGTTCCTCAAGACCCTGGAGGAGCCGCCCGCGCACGTAGTGTTCGTGCTGGCCACCACCGAGGCGCACAAGGTGCCGGCCACGATCGTCGACCGCTGCCACCGGTTCGTGTTCAAGCGCCCGTCGCTCGAGCAGATCGCCGGCGTGCTCAAGCGGGTGGCGGTGCAGGAGAAAATCACGATCCCCGACGCCGCGGTGGGCATGATTGCCCGCAAGGCCGGCGGCAGCTTCCGTGACGCTCTCGGCACGCTCGAGCAGCTGGTGACCTACGGGGGCAGCGAGATCGCTCTCGAGAGCGTGCTCGAGACCCTCGGCGCAGCCAGCCCTCAGCTGATCCTCGAGGCCACTGAGGCGCTGGTGGAGAGCGACCCGCGGGCGGCGCTCGAGTCGGTGCAGCGCCTGTCGGACTCCGGGCGCGACTACGAGCAGTTCATGCGCGATCTGGCGAGCCACCTTCGCCACCTCTTCGTGCTGCAGACGATGGGCTCTGTGCCCGACTCCTTCGCCGTCACGGCCGAGTGGTCCGACCGGCTTTCCTCGCAGGCCGAGCGGCTGCCCCAGGCCGCGATCCTGCGCGTGATCGAGCTGCTGGCGGCGGGCCTCGCGGCGGTCAAGGAGGGCTCGGAGCCGCGCTTGGCGCTGGAGGTTGCGCTGCTCAAGGGCACTCAGCCGCAGGCCGACCAGTCCTTGCAGGCACTAATGTTTCGCATCGATCAGCTCGAGGCTCGGCTGGGCGATCCTGTGGGCACCTCCGCGGCGCCGAGCGCCTCGCCGGAGCCCGCGCCCGCCGCGGTGGCCGCACCCGCGCCGCGCGACGACGACCCGCCCGGCGCGCCCGAGGCTCCTGCGACCGGCGCGCCCGAGGCTCCTGCGACCGGCCCCCCCTCCGTGCGCGAGCCGGTGCGGGTGAGCGCGACGGGAAGCGCGGCAGTCGCGGTCGCGGCGGCGGAGTCCCAGCCCGAGCCCGCCGTCGCGGCTGTAGCGGCGGTGTCCCCCGTGGTTTCCGAGGCCGCGCCGGGCGTGGACCTGGAGCGCATCCAGGGCCTCTGGGGAGCGGTGGCCGAGGCCGTGCGAGAGCAGAACGGAATGGTGGGCGCCCTGATCGCCGGCTCGGTGCCCTGCGCGCTGGAGGGCGACCGTCTGACCGTCGCCTTTCCCGAGGAGGCGGCCTTCCTCAAGAAGAAGGCCGAGGCCAACCGCGAGCTCGTTCTGGGGGCACTGCGCAGTCTCACGGGCCGGGCCTTCGTGCTCGCCTTCGAGTTGCGCGAGCCCCCCGAGGAGGCTGCCCCGAGGATCCTCGGCGAGGAGGACCTGGTCGAGGGGCTGATCCGCGAGTTCGGCGCGGAAGAGGTCTTCGAAGATGAAATCGAAGGGGAGCAGCGCCCCCTTTGACACCCGGCAGCAGCTCCACTTCCAGCGGCTTCACTCCCAGCAGTTCCACCCCCGAGATCCAGACCGAGGACTGACACCTTGCCCAAGCAGCCCAACATGAACGACATGATGCGCCAGGTTCAGAAGATGCAGCAGGACATGGAGAAGGCGCAGGAGGAGCTCAAGCACGAGTCGGTGGAGGCCAGCGCGGGCGGCGGCATGGTGACCGTGAAGGTGAGCGGCGAGCTCGAGATCCTCGACCTGAAGATCGACCCCGAGGCGGTCGACCCCGGGGATGTGGAGCTGCTCCAGGACATGGTCCAGGCGGCGGTCAACGAGGCCATGCGCTCCGCCCAGGAGATGGCTACGAACAAGATGGGCGCCGTCACCGGCGGGCTCGGCCAGGGCGGCGGGCTGGGAGGCCTGGGGATCCCCGGGCTCTGAGCCGCCTTGTTCGCCGCTCCGGTAAATCGACTGATCACCGAGCTCGCCCGGTTTCCGGGGATCGGTCAGCGAACCGCGCAGCGGTTGGCGTTTCATCTGCTGAGGGCCTCGGATGAGGAGGCTCTCGCCCTGGCCGACGCCATTCGCGAGGTCAAGGCCACGGTGGGCCACTGCCAGGTGTGCTTCAACCTCGCCACCGAGGCCACCTGCCGCATCTGCCAGGACGAGCGTCGCGACGGCCACGTGCTGTGCGTGGTCGAGGAGCCCAGCGACGTGATCCCGATCGAACGCACCAACGAGTTCCACGGTCGCTACCACGTGCTCGGCGGGGCGCTGTCGCCGATCGACGGCGTCGACCCGGAGGATCTCCACATCGCGCAGCTACTCGAGCGGGTGTCGTCGAACGGGGTCCGGGAGGTGGTGGTGGCCACCAACGCCACCACCACGGGCGAGGCCACAGCGCTCTACCTGGCGGACGCAATGCGCGAGCGCGCCCCGGCGGTCACCGTCACCCGGCTCGCGAGCGGCCTGCCGGTGGGCTCTGACCTCGAGTACGCCGACGAGATCACGCTCGGGAAGGCGTTCCGCGGGCGGCGCGAGCTGTAAGGCGTCGGCCTTACGCGGCCCAGTAGGTCCGTGAGACGTAGCCCTGCGCGACCGGCGCCGCCTGGGTCTCCAGCACCCGCGCACCGGCACGCGCGAGGGTGGCTTCCACCCTGTTGATGCGCCGGGCCAGCGCCACCATCTCGCCGGAGACATCCACGCCGAGACCCTTTCGAAGTGCTCGCCCAGCACGCGCGTGTGGCGCCTGTGGGCCGCGGAGTCCGAGGCCATGCTAGGTCGCGGTGGGCCGCAAACGCCGTTCGCGACTACCGGATGAGCCCATAGTCCCGCTTGCCGTTGAGCACCCTGAGCACCGCCTCGTCGAGTCGCTTACGCGAGATCTCCCCATCGCGCACGGCTCGTAGCACCGCGACGTAGGCCGCCTGCTGATCCCCCGGCGAGCCCGAGATCTGCACCATGTCCGCCCCCGCCTTGACGGCGCGCACAGCGGCATCGGGGACCGTCCCGAGGGCGGTGACCGCGGGGTCGGCCAGGTCGTCGGTTATGGCGATGCCCTCGAACTTCAGATCGTCGCGCAGCAGGCTCGTGGACACGCTGCGCGACAGCGAGCCGGGGGTTACGAAGTCGTCGGGGGCGTACAGCCCATTGCTGACAACGACGGCAGGGGTACCCGCCTTGAAGGAGGCGCGGAAGGGAACCAGGTCGCGGTCGGCCAGCTCCTGGAGCGAGAGGCCGACGTTCGCGGGTCCCTCCTCCGTGGACTGGGAAGCCGAGCCCAGGCCCGGGAAGTGCTTGACCGCTGCGAACACCCGCTCGTCGCGGTAGGCCGCGACCAGCGCGGAAGCGTAGGAGGCCACCAGCTCCGGGTCGTCGGAGAACGCGCGGGGACCGATCGCCAGATCCTGCTCGCGCCCGACATCCACCACGGGTCCGAGCACGCCATTGATCCCGAGTGGCCTGAGGGTACGTCCGGTGTCACGGGCCTGGGCCACCGCCTGATCGACGGTCTTCAGGCCCGACGCGGCCGTTGCGGGAGGAAGGTCGGGGAAGTCGTTGAACTCGCCCCCCTCCTGAGTGGCCATCACCCACGGAGGCACGTGCTTCTCGTTGCGTGCGATCACCCCCGCTTCCTGGGCCAGCGACGCCAGCTGCTGGGGATCGGTGTAGTTCTCCGAGCCGATCATCACACCTCCGAGGTCCAGCCGCTGGAGCTGACGGTAGATCGGAGCATTGAGGTCGCGCCCCGTGAAGCCGACGAGAAACAGCTGGGCCACCTTACGGTCGGCCGGAAGCCGCTTCGCCAGCTCGGCCACGCTACGGGGCACGTCGGTCTCGGGCGAGGGGTCGGCGGATTCCTTACCAGGCGGGATGATCCGGGCGAGGAACGAGGTCCGGCGTTCCTCGTTGCTCTGGCGCCCGGCCTCGGGCACCGGACCGTCGTCGCCACCGCCACCGCCGGTCAGAACCCCGATCGCCGTGGCCCCCGCGACCAGGATCACGGCCACGATGGCCACCAGCCGGGGGGAGGATGGGATCTCGTCGATGCGTTTGGGGAGCTTCCGTAGGCGGCCGGGAGTCCCCTTCAGGCGGCCGGGAGTCCCCTTCAGGCGGCCGGGAGTCCCCTTCAGGCGGCCGGGAGTCCCCTTCAGGCGGCCGGGAGTCCCCTTCAAGCGGGTCGGGATCTCCTTCGCCCGGCCGGCGATGTCCTTCAGGCGGTCGCGCATCACTTGGGCATCATGTTGTGAACGCTAACCTGCTGCGCCCGTGACGGAAGCGTTCCTCGCGCAAGCTCAGACCGTGGTGATGAAGTTCGGCGGCACATCGGTGGCCGACGCCGAGCGCCTCAAGCGAGCAGCGGGCCGGATCGTGCAGGCCGCCCAGGACGGCAGCCGCGTCGTGGCCGTGCTCTCCGCGCGGGGCAAGACGACCGACGAGCTGACCGCCAAGGCCTACGAGGTCTCCGCGCGACCGCATCCGCGCGAGATGGACATGCTGCTCTCCACCGGCGAGCGGGAGTCATGTGCGCTGATGGCGATGGTGATCAACGACCTCGGCTACGAGGTTATCTCGCTGACGGGCTCGCAAGCGGGCATCGTCACCGACACCTCCCACACCAAGGCGAAGATCCTCGACGTGCGCGCCGACCGCATCAGCGCGGCACTCGACGAGGGCAAGATCGTGCTGGTGGCCGGCTTCCAGGGGGTGTCCACCGCGGCGGATGTGACCACGCTGGGCCGTGGCGGCTCGGACACCACCGCCGTGGCGCTGGCCGCCGCCCTGCACGCCGACGTGTGTGAGATCTACACCGACGTCGCCGGTGTGTTCAGCGCCGACCCGCGCATCGTGCCCGGCGCGCGCAAGCTGGCGCTGGTCTCCTTCGAGGAGATGCTCGAGATGGCGGCCTCGGGTGCCGGCGTACTGCAACTGCGCAGCGTGGAGTACGCGCGCAACCACGGCATCCCGATCCACTGCCGTTCCAGCTTCGAGGATGGACCCGGTACCTTCGTCGTCGACGAGCACACCACCATGGAACGACCCCTGGTCACAGCAGTCACGCACTCGATCGACGAGGCGCGGATCACCCTCACCGGCCTGCCCGACCGGCCGGGGATCGCCGGGCGCGTGCTCACGGCCCTGGCTGCCGCCAACGTGAACGTGGACATGATCATCCAGAACGAGCCGGCCTCCGAGGGCCAGCGGGCCGATATGTCGGTGACCGTGCCGCGCTCGGATCTCGCGCTGGCCATCGAAGCGCTCACGCCGCTCAGCGACGACCTCGGCGTAGGGACCATGGCCACCGACGAGGGTATGGGCAAGGTCTCGGTGGTCGGCGCCGGGATGAGGAGCCACCCTGGCGTGGCCGCCAAGGCGCTCTCGGTGCTCGGCGACGCCGGCGTGAACATCGAGATGATCTCCACGTCGCCGATCAAGATCTCGTGCGTGGTCCGCGAGGAGGACGTGGAGCGCTCGGTCAGGGGCCTGCACGCGGCCTTCGAGCTCGGCCTCGACGCGATCCGGCGTGAGGATCCGCGCGGCGACCACCGGCCGGTGATCCGGCCCGACGACGAGGCCGCCTGACGTGCGTGTGGCCGTGGTGGGCGCCACCGGCGCCGTGGGGTCCACGATCCTCGGTGTGATGCGCGAGCGCAGCTTTGCCGCGGATGAGGTCGTGCCCTTTGCCTCCGATCGCTCGGCTGGGCGCAGGATCGCCTGGGGCGCCGCCACCCTGGAGGTCAGGGCGCTCGGCGAAAAGGCGATCCAGGGCTTCGACCTCGCCCTGTTCTCAGCCGGCTCGAAGGTCAGCGAGAAGTGGGCGCCGCGCTTTGCCGCCGCCGGCGCCGTCGTGGTCGACAACTCGTCGTTCTGGCGCATGTCCGTCGACGTCCCGCTGGTGGTGTCCGAGGTCAACCCAGGTGCGCTTGACGGCCACAGGGGCATCGTGGCCAATCCCAACTGCTCGACCATGCAGATGGTGGTGGCACTGAAGCCGATCCTCGAGGCCGCCGGAATCGAGCGCCTGGTGGTGTCGACCTATCAGTCGGTCTCGGGAACCGGCCAGCGCGCCGTCGAGGAGCTGCACGACCAGGCGCAAGCGGTCATCGAGGCCAGGGAGCTGCCCGCTCCCACCGTCTACCCGCACCAAATCGCCTTCAACGCCCTGCCGCAGGTGGAGGTCTTCAGGGACGGTGACGACTACACCACCGAGGAACGGAAGATGATGGCCGAGACCCGCAAGATCTTCGATAGAGGCGACCTGGGAATCTCAGCCACGTGCGTACGCGTGCCCGTCTACACGGGCCACTCCGAGTCGGTCAACGTGCAGACCCGCGATCCGCTCTCGCCCGAGGACTGCCGCGAGCTGCTGGCGGCCGCGCCCGGAGTCCGCGTGATCGACGACCCGGCCAACGGCCTCTATCCCACCGCCGTCGACGCCGCCGGGCAGGACGATGTCCTGGTGGGCCGCATACGCACCGACTCCTCCCACGAGCGCTGCCTCAACCTGTGGGTGGTCGGCGACAACCTGCGCAAGGGAGCCGCCACCAACGCCGTCCAGTTGGCCGAGCTGCTGACGGTCCGCGGCCTGCTGCGCGGCGCGCCCGCGGTGTAACGACTCTCAAACCCCGCTGAGTCGGGCCGGGGCAGGCGCGGGCTCCTCGGGCGGCCCGGTCGTGTCCGGACGCGAGAGGCGTGCCAGGTCTCGCCGGGACGAGATGCCGAGCTTGCGGTAGATGTGGCGCGCGTGGGTGCGCACCGTCTCGAGGCCGATCGACAAGGACTGCGCGATCTGCGCGTTGGTGGCGCCGTCCTGCAACAGCTCGAGCACATCCGCCTCGCGGGGGGTGAGCAGGTCCCCGCCGTCCAGCGTCACGCTGCCGGTCCCTCCTCCCGCGGCCGCCGAGCGGGGAAGCACGTGCATGCCTCGGGAAGCCAGGTGGATCGCGTGGATCACGTCCCGTCCCTGGGTCTCCTTCGACAGGCAGGCGGTGGCCCCGAAGGACAGCATCTGGTTGCACTCAGCTGCGGTGGGACGGTTGGCCAGCACCACGAGGCGGGTCTGGGGAAAGGCCTGGTGTAGTTGGAAGACCTGTGCGGAGCTGGTCAGCGAGCCGAAGTTGAGCACCGCGACCGCAGGGTGGTGGCGCTCTATCGAGGCTTCGATGCCCGGCGGGGACACGCCATCCTCGACCAGGCTGAGGTTGGCATCCTCAGCGATCAGCTTGCTCAGCCCCAGCGCCACCAGATCCTCGAACTTGGTGATGATGACGCTGACCGAGGCGGGCATCTCGTCAGTGTAGGGGGGAGGGAGGGGTGAGACAACTCACCCCTGATGCACCCCGCGGCTTACCCCGAAGATCACACCGCAGAGGGGAAGCAAACCGCCGGGGCGTGCGCCACCATGCCATTTGCAGCGAAAAGCTTCAGGGCGGACTTGGGGTACGCCACACGAGAGACCGGCAAAAGCCGGTCTTCTCGCTTAAAGAGCCGTTCGGTCGGGAGCGATGCGGATCGGCTCGTCGAGGGGGCTCGGCCGGGCGACGTGGAAGCCCTGCACGTAGTCGACACCCAGCTCCTGCAGCAGTTCGAGCGTGGCGGCATCGCCCACGAACTCGGCGATCGTCTGCTTGCCCAGGCCGTGGGCGATATCCACCAGCGCTCGCACCAGCAGCTGGTTGGTTGAGCTGGCGCTGAGGTCCTCGATGAACTCGCCGTCGATCTTGATGTAGTCGAAGGTGAAGTGCTTGAGGTAGTAGAACGAGGCGAAGCCCGCGCCGAAGTCGTCGAGGGCGAACCCGCAGCCCAGCTCGTGCAAAAAGGAGGCGAAGCGCTTGGCCCGCTCGATGTTCACGATCGCCGCGGTCTCGGTCATCTCGAAGACCAGCCCTGAAGGCGCCACGTCGTGCTCCTCGAGCAGGCCCTTGATCACGGCGGGCAGCTCGGGGTCGGTGATCGACTTGGCCGACAGATTGACCTCCAGCACCACATCGTCGCCGTTGGCCTGCATGCGGGCGAGCAGTTCGACGGCCTGGCGGACCACCCACCGGTCGATCTCCTGAATGAGGTCAAAGCGCTCCGCGACACCCAGGAAAGCCGCCGGTGGAATCAGATCCCCGTCGTCGCCCACCATCCGCAGCAGCAGCTCTTCCCGGTGGCGGGGGTCTCCGTCGAGGCTCTCGATGAGCTGGCCGTGGAGCACGAAGCGGTCCTCGGCGAGCGCCTGACGGATCCGCTCCACCCAGTTCATCCGTGCCGCCATACGCGCCTCGCGGCCGGTCGTCGAGTAGACGCAGGAGCGGTCGCGGCCGCTCTCCTTGGCGTCGTACATGGCAATGTCGGCCTCCGCGAGGAGATCGTCCGCGGTCAGGTGCTCGATATCGCTCGAGAACAGGGCGATGCCGATGCTTGCCGTGGTACCCACGTGGCCGCGGGGCCCAGTGATCCCGGCGCCGTTACGGATGGTGGCCAGCAGCTGGTCGGCCACCTCAACGGCCTGGTGCTCGTCGGCCTCCAGCAGGATTACCGCAAACTCGTCCCCGCCCAGACGGGCCACGCGGTCGGTTTCGCGTACGCGCTCCTGGATCAGCCCGCTCACCCGCGCTATCAGCTCATCTCCGAGGGAGTGTCCCAGGGAGTCGTTGATGTACTTGAAGTGATCGAGATCGAGGGCGAGCACCGCGCCGCCGCGGTTGTGGCGGCGCGCATCTGCCAGCTCGCGTGCCAGCTCCTCTTCGAAGCGGCGCCGGTTGAACACGCCGGTGAGCGGGTCGTGGTCGGCCAGGTGCTGGAGCTGGCCCTCGTAGCGCTTGCGCTCGGACAGATCCTGGACCTGCAGGATGCTGTGGGTGGCCCTGTCGTGCTCGTCGCGCACGAGCGACGTGCTGAGCAGGACCCAGACAGGCTGTCCGAGTGCGTTTACCAGCCGCTGCTCGCTCTGAGCTGTGTCCTGCTTGCCGCTGGCTAGCCGGCGGGTGGTGGCCGCGGCGGCGGCGCGGTCGTCGGGGTGCACGAGCGCCTGGAGGTTCATGGTCAGCAGCCGCTCAGATGGGTAGCCGGTGAGCTTGGACAGCGCTTGGTTGACCTCGAAGAGGCGCCCGGCCTCCCCGTCGCCGACCCCGAGGAGCGCCATGCCCACGCCGGAGTCCTCGAAGGCGCGGCGAAAGCGCTCCTCTGCGGCGTGCTGCGCGCCCTCGGCGCGCTCGCGCTCGGCCAGCCGGCGGTCGCTGAGGGCCTGGGCGTAGCGCTCGCGCCGCTCGAAGCCCACCAGCAGCAGGGTCACCACCGCACTCAAGAGCAGGCCGCCACCGAGTACCGCGGCGGTCAGAGCGCGGGACTCGGTAACCGGGGTCTCGACCTCCAGGGTCCACAGCCGACCGGCGGCCGGCACCTGCTGGGTCTCGGGGTCATCCAGCTCGTCAGTGGGGCCGAACACGAGATCGTCGCCGTCGACTATCCGTATCTCGGTCCCCGGCCCGCGGCCCGCGCGAACCGCGTCACCGAGCTGGGCGGCATCGAAGGTGATGGCGGCCAGCCCGCTGATCGCGACGCGGCGCTCAGCCAAAGTGGTGGTCGGAGCGCCGTTCGAGTAGATGGGTAGAAATACGAGCACGCCCCGGCGCCCGGACTCCCGGAGCAGGACCGGCCGCGTGGCCCGGGGGGACCCGCTGTCGCGTGCCGCTCGCAGAGCAGGGCCGCGCACGGGGTCGGCGGCCACGTCGAGGCCGAGCGGGATGCGCTTGCCAAACTTGTCCATCGAACTGGACCGGTACGAGATTGGGTAGTACTCAGCGCGGGTTCCGGCGCGCTCGCCGGGCCTGCCGGAGGGCTCGCGGATGGGCGAGTTGCCCGGCGCCGACTCGAAGTCCTTGCGGGTGGAGGCCGGGACCCGGCTGACCAGGAGGGTGGCGCTGTAGGGGGATTCGCGCAGGAGCCCGGCGGAGAAGACCGCGAATTCCTCCCCCGTCACCTCCTCCGAGGCCGCGAACAGGCTCTGGACGTTGCTCAGGCCGCCCAGCGTGAGGTCGAACCGGCTGCGCAGGTCGGACGCCGCGCGGGAGGCCTCGCCCGCCTTTACGTCCTGGACTCGCTGCTGCTCGCCCCTGTGAACCACCGCAGCGGTGGCGACCGACGACCCGACCAGCCCGAGCACTACGGCAGCCGTGAGTCCGCGCCGAAGCCTCATCCTGTGTATCTCGGCCGCAGTCGCCGCGGACGTGAGCGCACCGCCGTCTTCTCACGCGCCGGCGAGCTGTGCCACCTTGCGCTGGACATCCTTGGTCTTGACCACGTGCTTGTCCATGCCGAGCTCCTTCGGCTCGAGGCCGAGGGCCAGGCCCACCATTTGAGGCAGGTGCAGGACGGGGACGTCGAGGTCACGTTCCACGAACTTTGCGGCATCCGGCTGCTGCATGTCGAGGTTGAGGTGACAGAGCGGGCACGGCGTCACCAGGCAGTCGGCTCCCGCGTCGATGGCGTCGGCCAGGTGGCGCCCCGCCTGACGTAGCGAAGTGGCCCGGTTCATGGTGATCACGGGAAAGCCGCAGCACTTGTGGCTGCCGGCGTAGGCCACCGACTCCCCGCCCAGCACCTCGATCACATGTTCCAGGTACTTGTCGCGGTTGGGGTGGTCGTCGAAGCCGAGGCGACGGGTGGGGCGCACGATGTAGCACCCGTAGAAGGGGGCGATGCGCAGGCCCTCGAGCGGACGGACCACCTTCTGGGCCAGCTTGTCGAGGCCGATCTCCTCCACGAGCAGCCACAGGAAGTTCTTGTTCCACCACTCGCCGCTCTTCTCGTAGGTGAGTCCCTGGTCGCCAAGCGTGCCGTTGATGTGCTCGCGGTAGCCGCCGTCGGCGTCCAGGCGCTCCTGGCACTCCGACTGGGCGCCCTGGCAGGTCGAGCAGATGTTCATCATGCCCGCCGCGCCTTCCACTCCCTGGGCGAGCGCGAAGGTGCGTGCGTTGAGCGTGTCGGCGAGCTCCTGGTTGTGCTCTGCGATCACGCCGGCCCCGCAGCAGTTGGCGCGGTCCAGCTCCACCAGCTCGAGGTCCAGCATGGGGGCCACGAGATCCATCGAGCCGTGCAGCTCGGGGGTGAACCCGCGCGACACGCAGCCGGGCCAATAAGCGAGCTTCATCCGGGGAGTCCTTCCTCACTGCCTTCGGCGGCGGCGCCCTCCTCCTCGGAGGGGCTGGCGCCGACTATGTAGAGGTTGAGCTCGAGCCGCTCGTCCTGGGACTCGATCTCCTTGTAGATCTTCTTGATGTCCTTCTGGTCGGGAAGCTTGTGGTGCACGAGGACCTTCTTCATGGTCACCTTGCCCGACTTGAGGCCGCGCACGGCCGTGGGCAGCGCTTCGACCAGCTGCTTGACCGCACCGGGCTCGGTCTGGCCCTTGAGCATCGAGCCCTCGCCGAAGGAGCGGGGCAGCATCTGCGCCTCGTGAAGGGTGCCCCACTTCTCGATCATGTCCACGAAGGCCCTCTCGTGGCCGTAGCCGTTGTTGGCGTCCTTGATCTCGAAGTCGCCCGTGGCGCGGCGGCGCAGGCGCATGATCTGGCTCATGGGCGCCACGTCCTTCGGGCAGACCTCGATGCATGCGAAGCAGTGGGTGCAGTCGTACATGCCGTGGGGATCCTCGGCCAGGTCGCGCAGGCGTTCCTCGGTCTGCCCGTCGCGCGGGTCGCCCACGAAGCGGTAGGCCTTGGCCAGCGCGGCCGGGCCGATGAACTCGGGATCCACCTCCAGCGACAGGCAGGCGCTCACGCAGGCTCCGCACTGGATGCACGCCATCGACTGCGTCACGTCGATCATCGACTCGGCGGCAACGATGTACTCCCGCTCGGGGGGGTCGCCGTCGGGCAGCAGCCACGGCACCACCCGCTGGATCTTCTTCCAGTGCACGGCATCCATGTCAACGATCAGGTCCTTGAGCACGGGCATGTTGCCCATCGGCTCGACCACGATCGGATTGTCCTGGCCCGCCTTGGCCGCGGCGTCGGAGATGCGCGTGTTGCAGGCCAGCGCGGACTTGCCGTTGATGCGCACGGCGCAGGAGCCGCAGATGGCCGCGCGGCAGGAGCAGCGGATGCCGATCGAGGCGTCCTCGTGGTCCTTGGCGTAGAGGATCCCGTCGAGCACCGACCGCTCGGGAGCGATGTCCACGTCGTACTCGTGCCAGAAGGCGGTTTCGCCGGCCTCTGGGTCGTAGCGGCGGATCTTGAGGGTGTAGGTGGTGGGCTCGGCCATGGCGTGCTTCAGTACGTCCTCTCCTCGGGCTCCCACTGGGTCATGGTCACCTCGGAATAGGACACTTCGGGCACGTCGTCACCGTTGACGCTCAGGTTGATGTGCTTGAGCCACTCGTCGTCGTTGCGCTCAGGGAAGTCGGTGCGAAACTGCGCGCCGCGACTCTCCTTGCGTTCGATCGCCCCCATCACGATGCACTCCGCGTTGTCGAGCATGAACTGCAGCTCGAGCGCCCCGAGCACGTCCTGGTTGAACACCGAGCCCTTGTCGTCGACCGCCACGGTCTTGGCCTCCTCCTGGAGGCGCTTGACCGTCTCGAGTGCGGTGCGCAGGCGGGGCTCGTCGCGAAACACGGATACGTCAGCGTCCATCGCGCTGCCCATCTCGGCTTTGATCTCGGAGATGCGGCGCCCGGAGCGGTCGCGGGAGATGATGGCCTCGATCGTGTCGCGCTCGCGGGCCAGCTCGGGGCCGGACGGCGTGGGCATCCCCATGCCGCGCGCCCCCTCGGCGGCGCGGACCCCCGAGCGGCGGCCGAAGATCAACGTGTCGAGCAGGGAGTTCGCCCCAAGGCGGTTGCCGCCGTGCACCGACACGCATGCGCATTCGCCGGCGGCGTAGAGCCCGGCGATGTCGGTCTGGCCGTGGATGTCGGTCTTGATGCCGCCCATCACGTAGTGGTTGCCCGGCTTGATGTGGATCGGCTCCGTGGTGATGTCGACGCCGGCGAAGTCCCGGCCCACGTTCACGATCTCGCGCAAGGACTGGAGGATCCGATGGCGCGGCACCACGGTGATGTCGAGCGCCACCGTCCCGTCCGGAAAGCCCCGGCCCTCGTCGATCTCCGTCTGCTCCGCACGGGAGACCACGTCGCGCGAGGCCAGCTCCATCTTGTTGGGCGCGTACTTCTCCATGAAGCGCTCACCCTCGGCGTTGTAGAGATGGGCCCCCTCGCCGCGCGCTCCCTCGGTGATCAGCAACCCGATCCCGGCGAGCGTGGTGGGGTGGTATTGGACCATCTCCATGTCCATCAGCGGGGCGCCGGCCCGGTAGGCCATCGCGATGCCGTCGCCCGTGCAGATGAGCGCGTTGGTGGTGGGGTTGAAGATCTGCCCGTTGCCGCCGGTCGCCAGGATCACGGCCTTGGCGGCGAACAGCTCGAGCGAGCCGTCGCGGATGTTGCGGGTGACCGCGCCGGCGATCCGGCCCGAGTCGTCGCGCACGAGAGCGGTGGTGAACCACTCCTCGTAGCGGGTCACCTCCTCGTGCTTCATGAGCTGCTCGTAGAGGACGTGGAGCAGGGCCTGGCCGGTGATGTCGGCCACGTAGTAGGTGCGCGCGGCGGAGGCTCCGCCGAAGGCGCGGGTGCCCAGCTTGCCGTCGTCGCTGCGGTGGAAGGTCACTCCCAGATGCTCGAGGTGCAGGACCTCGTCGGGCGCCTCGCGGCACATGATCTCGATCGCGTCCTGGTCGCCCAGGTAGTCGGAGCCTTTGACGGTGTCGTAGGCGTGGGACTCCCAGGAGTCCTCGGGATTGAGCGCGGCGTTGATGCCACCGGCCGCGGCGTTGGAGTGCGAGCGCACCGGGTGCACCTTGGAGATCACGCCGACGGATGCACCGGTCTCGGCCGCGGCAAGCGCGGCACGCTGGCCGGCGAGACCGGCTCCTATGACGAGGACATCGTGCTGGGGCATGGGGGAGGTGCGGCGGACGGCGATTCTATGCGAACCGCTTGCCACACCCTGATACGGGCGGTCCGCCCATGGCGGCGCACCGGGGCGGCGAGAACACCCTCCGGGTCAGGCGGCCGGCGCCGGACCGGCCAGCGCGCGCCGGACCTGGTCCAAGGTGACCACGCCGCGCAAGCGGCCCTCGCGGTCCACGGCGACGATCGCCCCGAGGCGCTGGAGCCCCTCGCGGGCCAGCAGCGCCTCCAGCGGCTCCTCGGTACCCACGCGCAGACCGCTGGCGCCGTCGGTGTCTACCGCCAGCACCGAAGCCACCGCGCGGCTCGGCCGGACGGCCTCGGGTACTCCCTCCACCGCCTCGCGTGCGAGCAGGCCGGAGAAGCGCCCGTCTGGATCCACGACCGGGAACCACGGGTGCCCGTAACGCAGGAAGTACTCGTCCCAGGCGCGGTCGAGGGACAGGACGTCCGCCACCACCACCGGCTCGGAGTCCATCACGTCGGCCACGCGCAGCCCTTCGATCCGGCTGGTGAGGGCGGTCTGGGTCTCGGCCTGCTTGGCGGCCTGGCCGAGGAAGAGCCCGATAAGGATGAACCACACACCGTTGAAGGCGTCGCCCTCCAGGAAGAACCACACCCCCAGGGCCATCAGCAGGAACGCGAACCCGCGTCCGACCCGCGCCGCCAGGCGCGTGGACCGGGCGCGGTCGCCGGTGCGCCACCAGATCGCCGCCCGCGCTATCCGTCCCCCGTCGAGGGGAAAGGCGGGGATGAGGTTGAAGGCCAGCAGCAGCGCGTTGATGAACGTGAGGTACCCCAGCACGGCCAGCACGGCGTCGCTTCTCGCCGAGTCGAAGAGGGTGGAGTCCACGGCGCCGTTGACGCCCGTGATCGCCGTGCCCACGCCAAAGCAGGCGGCGCCGATCAGCAGTGTGACCGCCGGGCCCGCGGCGGCCACCCGGAACTCGACCCCGGGGGAGTCGCTGTCGCGCTCCAGCTTCGCCACTCCCCCGAACATCCAGAGGTCGATGCCCGCGATCCCGATGTCGTTGCGGCGCGCGACCACCGCGTGTCCCAGCTCGTGGAGCAGTACCGAGGCAAAGAACAGCAGCGCCGAGACCACCGCCAGCGTGAAGGCCGTGCCGTCGGTGAACCGGTCGCCGTAGTAGCCGGTGAGCAGGTAGATGATGAGAAAGAGGACGAAAAACCAGCTCGGCTCCACGCCGATCCGGATGCCGGAGATGCGCATGAGTTGGATGGAGCCGCCGCCGAACACCTGTGCTCATCGTGGCAGGCGGGGATCGCCGGTGGCGCTAGTGTCCCGGCGCCCGCGAGGCGAAGGAGGCGTGCAGTGTCCAAGATCGGTGTGAAGAACCCCATCGTCGAACTGGACGGCGACGAGATGACCCGCGTCATCTGGGAGTTCATCAAGGAGAAGCTGATCCTTGCCTACCTCGAGGTCGATCTGAAGTACTTCGATCTGGGCATCGAGAGCCGCGACGCCACCGAGGACCAGATCACCGTCGACGCGGCCAACGCCATCTCAGAGCACGGGGTGGGCGTGAAGTGCGCCACGATCACACCCGACGAGGCGCGCGTGGAGGAGTTCGGCCTGAAGGCGATGTACCGCTCGCCCAACGGCACGATCCGCAACATCCTCGGCGGCGTGATCTTCCGCGAGCCGATCGTGATGTCCAACGTCCCGCGGCTCGTGCCCACCTGGACCAAGCCGATCATCATCGGCCGCCACGCCTTCGGCGACCAGTACCGCGCCGAGGACATCCTCGTGCCGGGCAAGGGCAAGCTCACACTCAACTTCTCACCCGCGGACGGGGGCGACCCGATCGAGGTCGACGTCTTCGACTTCCCCGGCAGCGGGGTGGCGCTGGCGATGTACAACCTCGACGACTCGATCCGCGACTTCGCTCGCGCATCGTTTCGGTATGGCCTCGAGCGCGGCTTTCCCGTCTACATGTCCACCAAGAACACGATCCTCAAGCGCTACGATGGGCGCTTCAAGGACCTCTTCGAGGAGGTGTTCGACGCCGAGTTCAAGCGGGACTTCGACGCGGCGGGCCTCACCTACGAGCACCGGCTGATCGACGACATGGTGGCCGCGGCCCTGAAGTGGGACGGGGGATACGTGTGGGCGTGCAAGAACTACGACGGCGACGTGCAGTCGGACACGGTGGCCCAGGGCTTCGGCTCGCTCGGGCTGATGACCAGCGTGCTGATGACTCCCGACGGCAAGACCGTGGAGGCCGAAGCCGCCCACGGCACGGTCACGCGCCACTTCCGGGCGCACCAGCAGGGCAGGGAGACCTCGACCAACCCGATCGCCTCGATCTTCGCCTGGACCCGGGCGCTGGCCGCGCGCGGGCGCATGGACCAGACGCCGGAGGTCACCGAGTTCTCGGAGACGCTCGAGCGGGTGTGCGTGGAGACGGTCGAGAGCGGCAAGATGACCAAGGATCTCGCCGTGCTGATCGGTCCGGACCAGGCGTACCAGACCACTCAGGAGTTCCTCGACTCGATCGACGAGAACCTGCGGGAGGCGATGGCTTAGGTTCGCCTGCGACGATGGCTTGTCCCGCAACTGAGGAGACACCGATCCCGTGAGCGCTTCCCCCGTACGAGTAACCGTCACCGGCGCCGCCGGCCAGATCGGCTACGCCCTTCTGTTTCGCATCGGCAGCGGGCAGCTGCTGGGCCCCGATACGCCGGTGCACCTCAACCTGCTCGAGATCCCCGACGCCGTGAACGCCGCCGAGGGCACCGCGATGGAGCTCGACGACGCCGCTTTCGGCCTGCTCGCCGGGATCGACATCTTCGATGACGCCGGCAAGGCCTTCGAGGGCGTCAACGTCGCCCTGCTCGTGGGAGCGCGGCCGCGTGGCAAGGGCATGGAGCGCGCCGACCTGCTGGAGGCCAACGGCGCCATCTTCAAGCCCCAGGGTGAAGCCATCGCCGCGGGTGCCGCCGACGACGTCAAGGTGCTCGTGGTGGGCAACCCGGCCAATACGAACGCGCTGATCGCGGCGTCCAACGCCGATGGCGTGCCGCGCGAGCGCTTCACCGCGATGACCCGTCTCGACCAGAACCGGGCGATGACCCAGCTTGCCAAGAAGGCCGGCGCGCCCGTCGGCGAGGTCACCAATCTCGCCGTGTGGGGCAACCACTCGCCCACGATGTATCCCGACGTGTTCAACGCCAAGGTGTCGGGCTCGAGCGCCTGGGAGGCTGTGGGCCAAGACAGGGACTGGCTCGAGAACGACTTCATCCCCACCGTGGGCAAGCGCGGCGCGGCGATCATCGAGGCGCGCGGTGCCTCCAGCGCGGCGTCGGCGGCCAATGCGGCCATCGACCACGTGCACGACTGGGTCAACGGCACCGCGGAGGGCGACTGGGTCTCGATGGCCGTCCCCTCCGACGGCAGCTACGGGGTGGCGGAGGGCATCATCTCCAGCTTCCCCGTGACGTGCTCGGGCGGCGAGTGGGAGATCGTCCAGGGACTCGACCTCGACGACTTCTCGCGCGAGAAGATCGACGCGACCGTGGCCGAGCTCACCGAGGAGCGCGACGCCGTCCAGAAGCTCGGCCTGATCTAGGAAAGGTGCGGTGCTCGCCGGAGAGTCTGCGGTGCGGTGCTCGCCGGAGAGTCTGCGGTGCGGTGCTCGCCGGAACGACGTTCCGGCTGCGCTCCTCCCCTGGGGCGTCCTCCTACCCGGCGGAGGAAGGCTGCCAGTCGGCGGCGGGGTACCAGCCCTTGCCCTCCTTGCGGACCTTTCCCTCCTGCGACAGCGTGGGCATGACCCTGTAGAGGTAGTTGGCCTGGATGCCCATGGCGTCGGCCAGCTCGGGGATCGTGATACCGGGCTGGGCGTTGACCAGCTCCTGGGCCTGCTGGGCCCGCTTGCCCGAGCCCCGGGGGCGCCCGCGCCGCCCGCCGCCCGAGCCCGCACGGCCCCGGCGGGGCTTGGACCCCGCGCCCGAGCTGCGCCGGGCTCTCCCGCCGGAACCGCCGACGCCCGCGAGCGCGGCGGCGGCCTTCTCCAGGCGCTCGTGCTCCTCCACCAGGGGGCGCAGCTCCTTGAGCCGTGCGTCTATCTCCCTGCGCTTCTCATCCAGAAAGTCGGTCACCGTGCAAGTCCTTTCCTGAAACAGTTACTCACATAGTGCCATAACCCTCACTCAACCAGCGCTTTGAGCTTTTGCAGCGACCGTTCCAGTTCGTTGGTCGTGACCCTCTTGACCATCGGACCTGCCATCCGTCCGAGTGGGCCGCCCGGCAGGTCGTACTCGTTGGCATAGGAGAAGCTGGTGGCCTCGCCGTCGGCGCCGAACTCGTAGATCACCTTGGCCTTTGACCGCACCGGGCCCTTGCCCTCCCACACGACCCGCTTGGCGCGCTCGTTCTCGACCACGGTCCAACGCACCTTGAAGCCCTTCCCCGCGAGCTTGAGGCACTGGGTGAGAGTGGATCCCTTTCTCAGCTGGCCCTCCGGCGCGTCCTCGAGGGACCGGTGGATCGTCACCCATTCCTCCAGGCAGCGGGGGTTCATCACGACCTCGTACACCTCCTGCGGCGAGGCCTTTATCTTCACGGTGCGCTCGAGCTTCACCGCGCCGCCAGCTCCTCGGTGCGCTCCCACTCGGCCAGGGCGCGCTCCACCGCGCGCTCGAAGGGCAGCGTGCGCAGGCCGTACATCTCGGGCGCCTCGCCGCCGTCGCGTGGCAGCAACTCGCGCTCCAGGCTCTGCATCAGCGGCCGCACGAGATCCAGGGGCTGGTCGGTCAGAGCGGCCACCACCGCGCTGGCGGGGGGCGTGAGGGAGAAGCCCAGCCCGATGGGCAGCCGGGCAACGCCCATCGATTCCGCTATCCGCTCGATCATCTCCCCATAGCTGACCACGTCGGGCCCGACGATGTCGAGCGAGCGACCTGCGGCGGCCTCGATGCCCGGCGTGCGGGCAAGGAACTCGATCGCGTCGCGCTCGGCGATGGGCTGCGTACGGTTGTGGCGCCACGCGGGCATCGGCAGCAGGCGCAGACGCTCGACCAAGCGCACCAGGATCCGAAAGGACGAGGATCCCGCGCCGATGACCAGCGAGGCACGCAGGGCCGTGGCCGCGGGAGCCGAGTCGAGGAGGATCTGCTCGACCTCCAGCCGCGACGCCAGGTGCGCCGAGGGCTCTCCCCCGGTCGGTGCGATGCCGCCCAGGTAGACCACGCGCTCGACACCGGCGGCACGGGCCGCCTCGGCGAAGGTCTCGGCGGCGCGGCGATCACGGGAAGAGAAGTCGGCGGCGGCGGTGCCCGCGGCGGGCGCCTCCATCGAGTGCACGAGGTAGTAGGCGGTGCAACAGCCCTCGAGGGCCTCACGTATCCCGCGACCGGTGATCACGTCGCCGCCGACCACCTCGACGCCCGCACGCGGTGCGAGGCGCGCCGGGACGCGCGCGAGGGCGCGCACTGGCCGGCCCTCGGACAGCAGCCGCTCGACGAGCCTGCCGCCCACGTATCCGGTGGCCCCGGTGATCAGCTCCACGGCATCCCTACGGGCCCGGGTGCCGCGAGCGACCAGGATTCGCCCCCCGGCCAAGCCCGCAAACAGCGGCAGAGAACGGGAAAATCCTGCACTTTCCAGGGAATTGAAATTGCACGGTTTTGCGGGAAGGCGGCTGGCGGAGGGGGGCCGAGTAGTGCAGCATGCCGCGAGCAACTCAGGCCACCGCGACGAGGAGGAATAGGAAAGCATGACGAAGGGCAAGGCGAAGCGCGCGAAGTGCGAGGACTGCTTCTTTCGACAGAACATGCTCTGCGCGCTCGACCTGAGCCAGGCCTGCACGACGTTTCGGCCCGCCGAGCGCGGGCTAGCCCCCGAGCGCCAGCTGGCCTTCACCTTCCGCACCGAGCGCACGCGCGCGGTGTACGCCTTCCCTCAGCCGACCTGACCCCGCCGCAGGCGAGGAGCACAGCCGGAACGTCTCGGGAGGAGCGCAGCCGGAACGTCTCGGGGAGGAGCGCAGCCGGAACGTTCCCGGGGAGGAGCGCAGCCGGAACGTTGTTCCGGCGAGCACCGGACCGGAGAATCTCCGGCGAGCACCGGACCGGAGAATCTCCGGCGAGCACCGCAGCTGCTCCATATAGAGTCGCAGGCGCATGCGTCTCACCGTGCTCGGAAAGTCGCCGTCCTGGCAGGACGCCGGGGGGGCCTGCTCGGGATATCTGCTCCAGGAGGACGCCACCTCGGTGCTGATCGACTGCGGCAATGGCGTGTTCTCGAAGCTGCGCCAGTTCGTGGACTACGTGGACGTGGACGCCGTCGTGCTCAGCCACCTGCACGCGGACCACTTTCTCGACCTGGTGCCCTACTCGTACGCGCTCACCTACGCGCCGCGCCAGCAGCCGGTCCCGGTACCCCCGTGGCCCGGCACCGACAAGCCCGCCCGGCCCCGCCTGATCGCGCCGCCGGGCGCAGCCGGCCTGTTTCGCCGCGTGGTCGGTGCCTGGGGCAACGAGGACCTGATCGAGAGCGCCTTCCGGCTGGAGGAGTACGAGGAGAGCTCGATCCCCGAGATCGGGCCGTTCCGGTTTCGCTTCAAGTCGGTACCGCACTTCACCGAGACCTTCGCGATGGCCATCGTCTCGGCCAACGGGGGCGGTTCGCTGGCCTACGGCGCCGACTCCAGCCCTTCGGAGGACCTGATCGAGTTCGCAACGGACTGCGCCCTGCTGGTGATCGAGGCCACGCTGCCCCGGCCCGAGCGCACCGGGATGCGCGGTCACCTGACGCCCGAGGAGGCCGGTGAGCACGCGCGCCTGGCCCGTGCCCGCCGGGTGGTCCTCACCCACATCTCCGACGAGCTGGATGCCACCTGGGCGCGCAAGCAGGCAAGCGAGGCCTTTGGTGCTCCGGTCGAGGTCGCGGCCGAGGGCTCGGTCTTCGAGATCTGAAATCCCGGGTAGGCCGACCCCGCCCGGGTACGCTGCACGGGGTGACTCTGGACCGCGACCTGTTTGCCAACTTCGACCGCATGCGGCGAGAGATCGACGAGCTGTTCGGAGACGCCTTCGAGCGCACCGGCTTCCGCGGGCGCGGCTTCTCACCGTCGGTGGACGTCTTCTACCAGGACGACCCGCCCCGCGCCGTGGTCAAGGTCGACCTCGCCGGTGTCTTGATCGAGGACGTGGCGCTCGAGATCCGCGGCCGCCAGCTGCTGATCTCCGGTCAGCGCAGGGCCGCCGGCCCGGAGGGGCGCCTCTTCCAGCAGATCGAGATCGAGCACGGGCCGTTTCGCCGCGCCGTGGAGCTGGGCGCCGACGTCGTGGCCGAGCACGCGCGGGCCAGCTACGAGGACGGCATGCTCGTGGTCGAGGTGCCGCTGGCCCGCCGCGAGCAGGTGTCTCGCCGGGTACCGATCGAAGAGGGGGGCGAGCTGTGATCGAGATCCCGACCGGCGACGGTCAGGCCCCGCAGGAGCTGCCGGTGGCCACTCACCTGCCCGAGAGCCTCCCGGTGATGCCGTTGAAGGACGCCGTGCCCTTTCCGGACACCCTCACGCCGCTCGCGGTCGGTCAGGAGCGCTCGATCGCGCTGATCAACGACGTGCTCGGCGGCAACCGAATGCTGGTGATGGTGGCCTCGCGCAGCGGGGACATCGACAACCCGGGCCCGGACGAGCTCTACCGGGTGGGGGTGGCCGGCACGGTGGCACGGATGATCAAGGTGCCCGACGGCACGCTGCGCATCCTCGTGCACGGCTCGCAGCGGGTGAAGCTCGAGGAGTTCGTAAAGACCGAGCCCTACCTGGTCGCACGTATCTGCGAGCTGCCGGACAAGGAGAGCGACTCCCCTGAGATCGAGGCGCTGTTTCGCAACGTGCAGAGCACGTTCTCGATGATCATCGAGCAGGTGCCCTACCTGCCGGAGGAGTTGCAGCTGGCGGTGGCCAACCTGCAGGATCCCGCGGAGCTCGCGCACATGATCGCCGGGGCGCTGCGGATCAAGACCGAGGAGCGCCAGGAGCTGCTGGAGGAGCTCGATCTCGGCAAGCGGCTGCGCCGCCTGTCGGAGCTGCTGGCCCGCGAGCTCGATCTGATCTCCATCGGCTCGAAGATCCAGTCGCAGGTGGCCTCCGAGATCGACCGCGGCCAGCGCGAGTTCTACCTGCGCCAGCAGCTCAAGGCGATCCAGGACGAGCTGGGCGAGGTCGACGAGCAGGAAGCCGAGACACAGGAGCTGCGCGAGCAGATCGAGGCGGCCGGACTGCCCGAGCACGCACAGAAGCAGGCCGATCGCGAGCTCGAGCGCTTCGAGCGCCTGCCGCCCCAGGCCGCCGAGCACGGGGTGATCCGCAGCTACCTGGAGTGGATCATCTCGCTGCCGTGGTCGAAGGCGACCGACCACGACCTCGACCTCGGGGAGGCCCGCGCGACCCTGGACCGCGACCACTACGACATGGAGCAGGTCAAGGACCGGATCCTCGAGTTTCTGGCGGTGCGCAAGCTCAAGCCCGATGTCCGCAGCTCGATCCTCTGCTTCGCCGGCCCGCCCGGCGTGGGCAAGACCTCGCTGGGCAAGTCGATCGCCGCCTCGATGGGCCGCGAGTTCCAGCGCATCTCGGTCGGCGGCGTGCGCGACGAGTCGGAGATCCGCGGCCACCGGCGCACCTACATCGGCGCCATGCCGGGGACGATCCTCCGCGCCATGCGCGACGCCGGGGCGAACAACCCCGTGCTGATGATCGACGAGATCGACAAGATGGGCGCCGACTTCCGCGGCGACCCCTCGAGCGCGATGCTCGAGGTGCTCGACCCCGAGCAGAACTCCAGCTTCCGCGACCACTACCTCGACCTGCCGTTCGACCTCTCGCGGGTGCTCTTCATCACCACGGCCAACCAGCTCGACCCGATCCCCGCGCCGCTGCTCGACCGCATGGAGGTGATCCAGCTCGCGGGATACACCGAGCAGGAGAAGCTCGAGATCGCGAAGCGCTACCTGGTGCCTCGCCAGATCGAGCAGAACGGGCTGGGCCGGTCGAAGATCGAGTTCACCGACGACGCGCTGCGCGAGGTGATCGAGGGCTACACGCGCGAGGCGGGCGTACGCAACCTGGAGCGGGAGATCGGGGCGATCTGCCGCAAGGTGGCGCGCGAGTTCGCTGAGGGCTCGCGGCGCTCCAAGCGCACGATCCGGCCGAAGATCGTGACCGAGCTGCTCGGCCGCCGCCGCGTGCAGCCCGAGGTGGGCCGGCGCACGGGCGAGCCAGGCGTGGCCACCGGCCTGGCCTGGACGCCGGCCGGCGGCGACGTCCTGTTCGTGGAGGCCACGGCGTTCCCGGGCGACGGCAAGCTGCAGATCACCGGGCAGCTCGGCGACGTGATGAAGGAGTCTGCGGCCGCGGCCCTGTCCTACGTCAAGCACGCCGGCACCACACTGGGCGACAACGTGCCCGAGGACTGGTTTCGCACCCACGACGTGCACCTGCACGTGCCGGCCGGCGCCATCCCCAAGGACGGCCCCAGCGCGGGCATCACGATGGCCACGGCGCTCACCTCACTGGTAACCGGACACCCAGTGCGCTCCGACACGGCCATGACCGGCGAGATCACCCTCAAGGGCCTCGTACTGCCGATTGGCGGGCTCAAGGAGAAGTCGCTGGCGGCGCAGCGCGCTGGAATCACCCGCGTGATCGCCCCCAAGCGCAACGAGGCGGATCTGGAGGACTTCCCGGCCAACCTCACCGACGGGATGCAGTTCCTGTTCGTGGACTCCGCGGGGGATGTGCTCGCCGAGGCTCTGGAGGCGCCGGAGGAGCGCGCAGCGCCGCCCACACGCAGAGCCCCGGAGGGCGGCCGGCGGGCACGGGACAGAAGCCGAGCTCCCGTGGCCGCAGCCTCTGGTGTTTCTCAGGCAAAAGCCGGGTAGGGTTACCCCGGCAAGCGGATCGAGAGCGGAACGAGGAGAGCTATGGCAGCCAAGAAGAAGGCCGTAAAGGCCGGAACCGGGGCGGTCGCCGCAGGGCAGGCCGCCCGTAAGAACCAGTACGTGCAGCGCCTGATGGAGGACGACGACCTGCGCGAGAACCTGCGAACCGCCTACGAGTCCACGCGCAGTGCGTACGGTCGCATGAACGGGAAGGCGCCGCAGAAGGCGCTCGAGAACAAGAAGGTGCAGAAGGACCTCAAGGTGGCGGCGATCTCGCTCAAGAGCGCGGCCGACGCCCTGCGGGAGCCCAAGAAGAAGAAGCGGCGCCGCGGGAAGGGCCTGATCGGACTCGTCGTGATCGGCGGTATCGGCGCGCTGGTGGCCAGCGAGGGCCTGCGCAAGAAGGTGCTGGATGCGCTGTTCGGAGCGGAGGAGGAGTTCGAGTACACCTCGACCACCACCCCGGAAGCGTCTCCCCCGGAAGCCTCTCCCTCGGAGCCCGTCGGGGCGTAAGGGACAGACACTCGGGGAGGCAGCCGAACATTCCCGGGGAGGAGCGCAGCCGAACGTTCCCGGGGAGGAGCGCAGCCGGAACGTTCCCGGGGAGGAGCGCAGCCGGAACGTTGTTCCGGCGAGCACCGCACCGGAGAATCTCCGGCGAGCACCGCACCATCTACTGAGAGGCGCCCGTCGTGGCGCCTCTCCTGTTCTCTGTGACGTAATTCACATTGCCTCGTGAGCGATCATGTCTAATCGCTCGAGGCGGGCTCGCCGGGCGGCCGAGTCTCACACCCCACGGAGGAGCGGCACATGCAGGCAGCGATGGACAGGCTCACCGCGTTCCTCGAGCGGCGCCGGTGGCTCGTGCTCGGCGCCTGGCTGCTGATCCTCCTGGCCGCCGTTCCCTTCGCTGCCCGCCAGACCGAGCACCTCACGAGCGGCGGCTTCACCGTGCCCGGCTCGGGCTCCGACGCCGTCGACCGCGCGCTCCAGGGCTTCGAGGGCGCCCAGCGCGAGTCGCTGGCCGTGGTCGTGGCCCAGCGCCCCGACGGCAGCCCGGCGAGCGTGCGCGCGGCGATCGACCGCGCCGACGCGGCGGCCGCGCGCCTTTCGCTTGTGGAGCTGAGCGACCGCGCGGAGGCCGCCGCCAAGCGCGATGCCGGGCGCTCGCCGATCACGGTCGCCGTACTCGACGTCGCGGGCGACCGCGACCAGACGGCCGACCTGGCCACCGACCTGCGCGAAGCGGTGGGGGCGGGCGAGGGCCCCGTCGACGGCGCCGAGACCTATCTGGTGGGCCAGCAGGCCCTGTGGGCCGGCATGCAGGACCTGAGCAAGGAGGATCTCGCGGCAGCCGAGACAACCGGCTTCCCGATCGTGATGCTGATCCTCCTCGGCGTGTTCGGCTCGCTCGCCGCCGCGGCGCTGCCGCTTGCCCTTGGCCTGGTCAGCGTCCTTATCACCGGTGCGGCGATCTTCTTCCTGTCCCAGGCGATGGAGATGTCGGTCTTCACCACCAACGTCGCGTCGATGATCGGGATCGGCGTGGCGGTGGACTACTCGCTGTTCGTGCTGGCGCGCTACCGCGAGGAGGTCCGCGCAGGGGCCTCTCCGGAGGCCGCCCGGCGCGCGGCCATGCGCACGTCGGGTCTGGCGGTTGCGTTCTCGGGGCTCACGGTGATGATCTCCGTGGCGGGCCTGTTCCTGG
>JAABUS010003358.1_pt1 | contig 26251 bp, 20 predicted proteins | sample 5560161 | NCBI WGS metagenome assembly JAABUS01 (sample SAMN10711885, study PRJNA513376) | rock metagenome | isolation source: Antarctica rocks | place: Antarctica: Victoria Land, Trio Nunatak nord | collected 2016-01-04
AAAAGAACTTGAAGAAGAAGTTTATTACACTCAGCAAAGCTTCATTCACTTCGTCAATACTATTCATTGAAAAAAAAGATGATAGTCTTCGCTTTTGCGTGAATTATTGAAAACTAAATACTCTGATCAAAAGAAATCGTTATTCAATACTCTTGATAAACGAAGTACTCGCTTGAATTCAAGGCAGTAAATATCTGATTCAACTTAACATTATCATCATGTTCAATAAGCTTTGCATGAGCATTGAAAGTGAGAATCTAATCACATTCATCACTTTCTTCAATGTTTACAAATATAGAGTAATGTTGAGACCGTGCCTAGAATCTAATCACACTGCAGCGAGGTAGTGCGTAGCTGAATAGAATGTTTGATCAATAGAGATAGCTATAACTAGAATATTAAGAATACAGAAGAAATCAAAGAGAGTTCCGAGCTGTATCTATAGTAGGGCAAAACAAAGGGGGCGAAGCAGGTTTGCTCGAGTATCGAAAGCGCTAGGATAGAGTGCTGAGGCTAGGGGTTCAACATGGGCCAAAACCCCTAGGGCTTGTTGGCTAGGAAACCCTATTCAATCTCGACACACTCGTAACATTACCTTCTTCTCTTTAAAAGTCATGTTTCTATGACTTGTAGTGTAGTTCATAGCACTGACGTAGGGTCTTGATGCCTGCCTTCCTATCAACCTTCCTATTGATTCAAATCAACCCGCCAAATGCCTATTGTAGCAGGCTCACTATGTGGAATAGAATGATCATTGAAGCAGGCTCACTAGTTGCACGTGAACGCGAGGTAGACCGGTTCACTGGTAGGTCGGGCGATGAGGGTAGGTGGGTCATCGCATTGACGAAGAGTGTCATTGAAGCAGGCTCACTAGTCGACTTGCTCATCGAAGAGATCAACTTTCGGCTTGTCATTGTAGCAGGCTCACTATTTGCATGTGAACGTAGAACCAGGTTCACTGGTAGGTAAGACGATGGGGGTAGATAGATCATTGCATTGACGAAGAGTGTCATTGTAGCAGACTCACTATGAGAACGTCATTTGTAGTAGCAGGCTCACTAATTTGATCTGACGGCACAGATTGTTTTGACTCGTCTGATTCACGAGCTTGGTTCGGGGCGAAGAGGGAAAGAGATGGGTTGAACAGCTTATTTTCACTCGTCTGTTTCACGAGAATGGGTTGATTCTCTTGATCGAGTGAACTTTGCGTACTTAGTGAGCGGTAAGTTGTCTAGCGATTCAAACAGCCTCGCCGTTGATTCTATCAAACTCTCTAGTGTTGTTCAGTCTTTCGATTGCGTCGATCATCAGGTAAACGAATTTCTTTAGACTCGTTCTGTCTGTACGAGTATCTTGAATGAATATTGGTATCGATATCGTGTGATTAACGAATTCTTAATATAATGTTGAAACCGTGCCTAGAATCTAACCACACTGCAGCGAGGTAGTGCGTAGCTGAATAGAATGTTTGATCAATAGAGGTAGCTATAACTAGAATATTAAGAATACAGAAGAAATCAAAGAGAGTTCCGAGCTGTATCTATAGTAGAGCAAAACAAAGGGGACGAAGCAGGTTTGCTCGAGTATCGAAAGCGCTAGAATAGAGTGCTGAGGCTAGGGGTTCAACATAAGCCAAAATCTCTAGAGCTTGTTGGCTAGAAAACTCTATTCAATCTCGACACACTCGTAACAAGTAATGCTCTTTGATTTAATCAATGAATCAACATTCTTTCAGCATTATATCAATGATGTGTTGTTCAACTGTCTGCATAAATTCTGTCAGATCTATCTGAATGATATTTTCATTTACAGTAAGATCTTGAAGAAACATAAAACTCATGTGAAAAAGATGCTAGACAAGCTTCGTGAAGTTGATCTGCAGATAAACATTGACAAGTGCAAATTCAAGATTCAGAAGATTTCATTTTTAAAACTACTGATATTCATTAATGATCTACGAATAAATTCTTGAAAAGTAGATGTGATTCGAAACTGAGAAGTGCTTTGATCATTGACTCATGTACAAATCTTCATTGACTTCTGCAATTTCTATCAACAATTCATAAAGAACTTCTCAAAGATTGCTAAATCTATGATAAAGCTGATTCAAAAAGATCATTTATTTGAATGAACAGAGATCTGTCAGATGATCTTTGAGAAACTGAAGCAACAGATGACAACAACTTTCATTCTGAAGCATTTTGATTCAATCAGAGAAGTTATTCTGAAAATGAACTTCTTGAACTATGTTAACGACGAAGTATTGTTTCAGTATGATGATGAAGACATTCTACATTCAATGATCTTCTATAGCAAGAACATGATTTCTGCAGAATGCAACTATAAAATTTACGACAAAGAGTTTTTGACTATTATTTGATGCTTGAAGCACTGATGCTTCAAATTGAAATGTACTGATATTTTGATCAAGATCTTTATTGATTATCTGAATTTGAAGTACTTTATAATCATCAAGAAACTGATCAGATGATAAACTAAATGAACTGAGAAGTTATTCAAATATAACTTCAAGATCATATATCAGTCAGAAAAGCAGAATCTGAAAGCAAACGTGCTGATTAAAATGTCAGACGTCAAATCAGTTGAATCAAATGATGATTGAAAGTTATATCAGCATCAAATGCTATTATCAGCAAGCACATTTGAACTGCAATCAATAGAAGATGATCAAGATTTGACTCAAATCTTACTCATATTTGACTCAGATTCAAAACAGAATTCGAAAGTTAATGAAGATTTAATCAAAGAGATGATTTTTATTCAGAATCAAATTATAGTTGAAAATCAAATGAATCAACAATGTATTGATATTCAAACAATCATAGAACAGAACAGAAGAACTTGTCAAGATATGAGTTTAGACAATTGCAGAGTACTGAACGAAGTACTTTGAAAGAATGATAGACTGTGAGTTTCTCAGTCAATGATCACTCAATTAATAAGAGAAGTATATGATCTTTTGATCAATAATCATTCTGACATGAATTGAACATTAGACTTGTTAAGATGATCATATTGCTGATTGAAGATGAGAATGACAATCAAACGTTACATTCAAAACTGTTACGTTTGTCGTAGATCAAAAGCATCAAGAGATTGAATCAATGAACTATTAAAGTCGTTATCTATATCTGAACAATGATGACAAGACATATCATTGAATTTCATTATCAATTTATCAAAAAGTGATAAAAGCAACGCAATTCTGACAATGATAGATTGATTGTTTAAAGAACGTCACTATATACTCTGTTGATCAGATGATGAAGAAACTTTCGCTGAATAAACAGTTAAGCTGCTGCTGATATGAGTTTTCAGAACTCATGAGCTATCAAGATCAATAATGTTTGATAGAGATTTATAATTCATATTGATTGTTTGAAAGTTTTTATGTCTGAGACTTAACATTAAGATGAAACTATTCATCAACTATTACTCACAGATCAATGATTAAATAAAAAGAGTGAATCAGAATGTAGAATGATATCTATGAAGTTATTACTCATACATGCAAAATGACTGATTTATCTGACTATTTATGACTGAATTCATTGATAACAATGCTATTTCATCGTCAATTAAACAATCAGCGTTCTTTCTGAATAAGAGCTTTCACTTTCATATGAGCTTCAATTTGAATTCAACTGAATATGAGATCATTCGAACTAGAATTCAAGTGAACAAAGCAGAGAATATATTCAAACATATGAAATAATCATTAGCGTTGATCAAGCAAACATTAGTAAGAGTCAGAATCACAATACAGAAACAGATTAATAAGCATTGAAAGAAAATAATTTACAAGATAAATGACATGATGTTTCTGAATTCTAGAAACATTATGATTGCAAGATCATCAAAGAAGCTGAATGATAAAATGCTAGAATCTTTCAAGATTCTGACTGAGATTGAACATGCATATCAACTGAAACTGTCATCGACAATGAAGATTCATTCAGAGTTCATCTTAAATCTGCTACAACTAAATTTGAAAGACTCTCTGAAAGAACAACGAAATGAATCATCTGATTCTATAGTGATAGATGATGAAAATGAATGAGAAGTGAAGAACATACTGAACTTCAAACACTACAGAAAACAACTGCAATATCGTGTTAATTGAAAGAGCTATAACATTGATTTACATTGATACAATGTTGATGAAAATGAGTTTGAAGACTGCATGAAGATTGTAAATGACTTTCATCAGAAGTATTTGAACAAGTTAAGTTAGAAATTGACTTAACAAGAATTGATCGATCGAACTGCAGTAATGAGAACATTGCTAGATGAAGAAGAGAAACAATGTTGCAAGCATGCATCTCTGATACTTCTGATTAGTCTAACATATACTAGTATAAAGCTGTGAGTAGAACTGTTGTTAACACGCTAGCGATTTAGCATGCCTTCATGAGTAAAACTCATGTTGTGTTGCATCTTCTTTCTACTTCAGCTTTGAACTTCTAGTTAGAATACATTTATATGATTCGCTCTATGCAAACTCATAACAAAAATACGCGTCAATCAAATGCATAACACACGTCAAACAATGCTTCAAACAATGCTTTCTACATAACTTTCTATCTCATTAGCTTCTTCATTACTTTTTCTATTTACACTTTCGTTTGCTTTCTCATTGCAAAGCTTCATTGAGTTCTTCATCTTATCTGTTTCACATAGAAGAAAGAACTACATCAACTATTGTTATGAAAAAGAGCTTGAAATAATGATAATGAGTTCTTTACATCTCATTAACTTTCTCATTGACTTTCAATAGATCACATATAAAGCACTGAGTAGATCACATATGAAGCATTGAATATATCACATATGAAGCACTGAATACATTACATATGAAACATTGAATATACTATATATAAAGTATTAAAAAAGCAGTAAAATTGATTTTACAAATCTGTTTCTTATTTTGCACTTTTAGAAGATTCATCACTAAATTTGATGAAACTTTTGATAAATTCTAAAAAATGACACAGATTTTGCAATCAATGATATCTAATTAAAAAGACGTAGTGCAAAGCAGTTTTCATCGAAAATGATGATTCTCTCATTTATATAATACTGAAATAGCGACTTATTCTGATCATTGATTGTCAAGAATTTCATTCAATAACTTAACATTAAAACTTTTTCAATCTTGCACTATGTTTTTTGCTGCGTTGACTCATGCAAGTCATTTTCTTTCATTTAAACTGTCATCATTTCTTTTTCTTTTGCTTCAACTATCATTCTGATTTTTACAGTTCATTGAAGTTGTTGTATGAACATCAGATGATTGAAATTTCATTGATGTGTTTATCTGTTTACTCATACATATTTGCATTTGTTGTTATCTTCATTGTATGCATATATATCAATATCAATCTTTATCTCTTTTTATGATTCTTTTTCATGTCTCTGTTAAAGATCAGCATAAAGTGAGTCATATGAGTGTAATGTAATGAGTATATAAATGCTAAGAAAGAAAAGTATCTAGAAGAGAAGAGTCAACTATTTATATGACTCAGAAAAACATAAGCTAATTCTGAATAAAGTTGACTTTGAAACAAGTCTATGCTCTAGCGATGAGCGATCAACGATAGCTTTCAGAATAATCATCAACATAATCATCAACATAGTCATCAACATAGCTATCAATGAAGATGCGTAGCTAGAATCGTAACATTATTTCTTTCTTTTCAATGATTCATGTTTGCATGAATGTATTTTCTTAGTCTTGTGTAGAATCGAAATGTCTATTGTAGCAGATTCACTATGCAAGATAGAAGTATCATTGAAGCAGACTCACTAGTTGCATGCAAATGAGTTGACAGATTGATTCACTGATAGATAGAATGATGTGAGTAGATAAATTATTGCATTGACAAAAAATGTCATTGTAGCAGACTCACTAGTTGCATGTGAATGTATGATCAGATTTACTGATGAGTAGAATAATGAGAAAATAGATCATTGCATTAAGAATAAATGTCATTGAAGCAGATTCACTAGTTGCATGTGAACTGATAGACGAATCAATTCACTGATAGATAAAGCGATGAGAAAATCATTGCATTGACGATGTCATTGAAGCAGACTCACTGAGAGTTTGCTTCTCAAGATAAAGACTTCACGCAGTTTTATGACTGACTTCGTTTGATTGTTCAACAAATTCGAAAAATCTCTTACGAATCTGAATGAATGATTAATTCACTGATCTTTGATCTAGTTGAATGATTTCAATCGTTTGTTTATACTCGTTGATCAGCGTACGAGTTCAAATCTTTTGTTTATTCTCGCTGAATCAGCTCATGAGAGAAGAAAGATGAGTGCTGCTGCACGAATGCAAGTTGTTAGATCAAAGTCGATAGAAAGTTGAAGAACTATTAGCAGAAGCACTTGAAGAAATCAATGCAGATTATTTCACTTCGTTTGTAATGAAGAAGCATTTATATAATGTTAGAGATCAGCATAGAGTAAGTCATATAAATGTAATGTAACGAGTATATAAATGCTAAGAAAGAAAAGTATCTAGAAGAAAAGAGTTGACTATCTATATAATTCAGAAGAACATAAGCTAACTCTGAATAAAGTTGACTTCGAAACAAGTTTATGCTTTAGCGATGAGTGATCAACGATAGCTCTCAGAATAGTCATCAACATAATCATCAACATAGTCATCAACATAACTATCAATGAAGATGCGTAGCTAGAATCATAATAGTCTCAATGCATCTGTACTTGCTGTGCTCATAATCATCTCATTCATGAATTTGTTAATTTTAATTCAATGTGTGTTTTAAATCTTTGTTCATCTTTGTTTATTGATTTATCTGTTTATTTATACACATTGTATGCTTCGTACATGCTTCATAGCACATGCTAATTAGTTCAATAGAAAGCACTCTTCATGACTCAATATCAAACACTCTATTAAACTTTCTATCAAACGCTTATCAAACTCTTTATTAAACTCTCTATTAAACATGTTAATTAACTCAATAGAAAGCACTCTTCATGACTTAATATTAAACACTCTATCAAACTTTCTATTAAACTCTCTATTAAACTCTTTATTAAATGCTTTATTAAACTTTTTATCAAACTCTTTATTAAACTCTTTATTAAACTCTTTATTGAATTTTCTATTAAACGCTTTATCGAATTTTCTATCAAACTCTTTATCAAACTTTCTATCAAACGCTTTATTGAATTCTCTATCAAACGCTTTATCAAACGCTTTATCAAACTCTCTATCAAACTTTCTATCAAACTTTCTATCAAACTTTCTATCAAACTTTCTATCAAACTTTCTATCAAACGCTTTATCAAACTCTTTATCAAACTTTCTATCAAACTTTCTGTCAAACTCTTTATTAAGCTTTTTATCAAACACTCTACATGACTTTCTTCATGACTTTCTTCATGACTCTCTTCATGACTCTCTATCAAAGTCACTGCATGCTTCAAAACACACGTCAATCAAACGCATAACATACATTAAACAGTGCTTCAAACAATGCTTTCTACATGACTTTCTATCTCATTAGCTTCTTCATTGCTTTTTCTATTTACACTTTCGTTTGCTTTCTTATTGCAAAGCTTCATTGAGTTCTTTATCTTATTTGTTTTGCATAGAAGAAAGAATTACATCAATCATTGTTATGAAGAAGAGCTTGAAATAATGATAACGAGTTCTTTACTTCTCATTGACTTTCTCATTAACTTTCTCATTGACTTTCTCATTGACTTTCTCATTGACTTTCGATAAATCACATATAAAGCACTGAGTAGATCACATATGAAGCACTGAATATATTGCATATGAAGTACTAAGTACATCACATATGAAGCATTGAATATATCACATATGAAGCATTGAATATATTGCATATAAAGCACTGAGTACATCACATATAAAGCACTGAGTACGTTACATATGAAGCACTAAATACATTACATATGAAGCACTGAATAAATCACATATGAAGCACTGAATATATTGCATGTGAAGCATTAAGTACGTCACATATGAAGCACTGAATATATTGCATATGAAGCATTGAGTACGTCATATATGAAGCGTTGAGTACGTTATATGTTATGATTCTAGCTACGCATCTTCGTTGATAGCTATGTTGATGACTATGTTGATGATTATGTTGATGACTATTCTGAGAACTATCATTGATCGCTCGTCACTAGAGCATAGACTTGTTTCAAAGTCAACTTTATTCAGAGTTAGCTTATGTTCTTCTGAATCATATAAATAGTCAATTCTTTTCTTCTAGATACTTTTCTTTCTTAGCATTTATATACTTGTTACATTACATTCATATGACTCATTCTATGCTGACTTCTAACATTATATAAATGCTTCTTTGTTACAGACGAAGTGAAATAATCTGCATCGATTTCTTCAAATGCTTCTGCTAATAGTTCTTCAACTTTTTATTAACTTTGATTTAGTGACTTGCGTTCATGCAGCAGCACTCATCTTTCTTCTCTCATGAGCTGATTCAGCGAGAATAAACAAACGATTCAAACTCATGCGTTGATCAGCGAGTATAAACAAACGATTGAAATCATTCAACTAGATCAAAGATCAGCAAATTAATCATTCATTCAGATTTGCAAGAAATTCTTCGAATTTGTTGAATAATCAAATGAAGTCAGTCATAGAACTGCGTGAAGTCTTTATCTTGAGAAGCAAACTCTCAGTGAGTCTGCTTCAATGACATCGTCAATGCAATGATTTTCTCATCACTTTATTTATCAGTGAATCGATTTATTTATCAGTTCACATGCAACTAGTGAGTCTGCTTCAATGACATCTATTTTCAATGCAATGATCTATTTTCTCATCATTCTACTCATCAGTGAATCTGATCATACATTCACATGCAACTAGTGAGTCTGCTACAATGACATCTTTTGTCAATGCAATAATCTATCTACTCACATCATTTTATCTATCAGTGAATTAATCTGTTGACTTGTTCACATGCAACTAGTGAGTCTGCTTCAATGATACTTCTATCTTGCATAGTGAGTCTGTTACAATAGACATTTCGATTCTACACAAGACTAAGAAAATACATTCATGTGAACATGAATCATTGAAGAAAGAAAGATAATGTTACGATTCTAGCTACGCATCTTTGTTGATAGCTATGTTGATGACTATGTTGATGACTATGTTGATGACTATTCTGAAAGTTATTGTTGATTGCTTGTCGCTAAAGCATAGACTTGTTTTGAAGTCAACTTTATTCAGAGTTAACTTATGTTCTTCTGAGTCATATAAATAGTCAACTCTTCTCTTCTAGATACTTTTCTTTCTTAGCATTTATATACTTGTTACATTATACTCATATGACTCGCTCTATGCTGATCTTTAACATTATATATGAAGCATTGAATATATCACATATGAAGCATTGAATACATCACATACTTGTATGCATGAAGTTTTTATGCACACTGAGTTTTCGCGCACTCTAACTAGAAAGATTAGTTACAGATAGTATTTCAAGACACGTTAAATCTCAAAATGCTATCTGATGTTTCAAGATACTATCTGTAACTAATCTTTCTAGTTAAAGTGTGCAAAAACTCAGTGTGCGCGAAAATCTCATGCATACGAGTATGAAGTACTGAATAGATCACATATGAGACATTAAGTAGATCACATGTGAAGCATGTATAAAGCACTGTATGACATGTATAAAGCTCTGTATGACATTCAAATCATGTACGAAGTGTGATGTAATTGATTCTACTGATTTCTACAAATTTTGCACTATTTGTGCATAATTAATAAAACGTAGTGCAAAGCAATTTTCATCGAAAATGATGATTCTCTCGTTATCAAAGTACTATTTAAAAATTACTAAATTAATATAATAGTATTATTTTTTAGTTAATTTAAGAGAATCAATATTTGCACACTCAGTTTTCATACATATGTAAACATTCATTTCAATTAGAATTATCTAGTTATTGATATCTCAATCATCTAGAAATATCTTTATTTGTATGAGTGTTTCATCAAGAATTAAGTATCTGCAGACAATCTTCATCAAATTTATCACATTACACATGCAACATTTAACATATTTAAGATATTTTAGCGAACTAACATTAAAGCTTTTTACGATTTAAGATCAACTCAGCAGTGAAACATGTCAAGCAGTCAAAACAACTGTGAACAAATCATAAAAAAACGCTTAAACTCATAATCAAATGATAATTCTATGAGATCAACTGTTCATGTTAGTGAATTGATCTTAAATCGTTGAAATCTACTACCTTGATCTGCTAAGATATTATCACTGATAAACAAATTGAAATTGTGAAAGCTAATCACTTCGACGTAAACTTTCAAATTGATTGTTTGACTGTTGTTTGATCATTTAGCTGACAGAGCTAGATGAGCTTTTGCTGTTTGATCATCTAGCTGAACGGGCTAGGTAGGCTTTGATCTATGTATGTGAAAGCTGGTCACTTCGACGTGAGCTTTCGTTCGCTGTTTGACCACATGGTCATCTAGCCACGTGGGCTTGTTATTTGTGAGCATCGGGACGCGACGCTCGATCTCAATCGACATGTCGATTTGTCTGTTTGATAACCTCTAGGCTCTTCTGTAACTAGACAGAAGGTTCGTAGCCAGCATCGCGTACAGGTGGGTTCCATCGCTGGCCGATAGTACCGTGTTTCATAGCCTTAGGCTACATGAGCCCGTAAAAGTTAAAGGGAAAAACAGAAGGAAAAAACAGCGCTACAGTGCTACTATTTAGGTAGATAGCACCGTGTCTCATAGTCTTAGGCTGCATAAGCACGTAAAATTTGAAGAAGAAAAAAGAACTTTGAAAACTTTTTTATAATATTATCTTTATCTTTTATCTTTTATCTTTTATGAGTAAAAATAAAGACACATATTGTAATTCACGTAGAATTTTGTTTATAACCTGTTATTAATTATCTTTAATAATAATTATTTTGCTTCACTTGTTGAGTAACAATAATTGTATGTTATAAAGATTGAAATTATTTAAGAGCTAGCGTTAGGAAATTGATACATATGCATCGAGAACTGCTTCTTGATATTGAAGCGTTCGTCAAGGCGTTGAGCTCTGTATCTGTGAGATTGTCAAAGCTGCAATGCCTCGAGTAGCTGAGCTTCTTCTGCGATGGAGTTGCGGTGTGCGGCGCGGACCAGTTCAGCTATGGTGGCTGCCGATGGCCAAGGAACCCCCGAGTATATCAGGAAGACCATGTAAGGCCGGTTGCCTCCAAGTGTAAAGGAACATCGACAAACGGTAGTATTTGCTTACTACGTATCGTGAAGGTGCCTTGAATCTTCTTCGTGATCTGTGGTATAGCGGGGATGGTTAGTTTCAAGACCATTGACCAAAGATTAAAAAGGTCAGTGCACTAAGATGCGGCCGTAAGTCTGCAAAACGACGACGGCTTGGTAAAATTGCCTGAGCTGTCTTTTCAGCAGTGTGTAGGTCTTAAGACCTCTTTTGGGCAAGCCCGCGAAGCGTTTATGACCGAAGACTTTTCGAAAATCGAAACGCAACGAAGGCCTACGTCTTTTCCACCGTACTTCGTACGATGAGGGAGAGCTGACTCAGAATATCCCCTCGAGGGGTTATTGATTCATCAGTTCTCAGTAGCATCCTACCCCTGGTTCTTGGAGGGAAACTTCCGAGCTTGACGGGGAGGTCTTTGGCGGTGAGCTGGAACCTGTAATTGGAAAAAGGGGCTGTGCGCACAGGGGAACCTGCATGATACGCTTGCATGCCCTGCATCACAAGTGATATCTTTTGGTTGTCTAATGCAGAAAACTCATACAATTGCCGCTTAAACCTCTGCGTGCTAATATAGCAAATGTCGATATAGTACAACACACAAACGTGCAGGTGTCACTCAAACCCGTCGTCATTCGGTTGCCCATTGTTATGAAGTATGCCCGATAAGCTAAGCCTCTGAATGCCCAGATCATGAAAGTCTCGTGAAACAGTCCTTTCCAAGCCTGACGATAGACGGGCAATCGAATCAAGGTGTTCGCTCTCATCGCCTGTTATCGAATTGTTCTGAAATTTGTAAGTCATTCTGTCTGAGTATTCCAGCCAGGGAACCTGGTTCATAGCGTCTACCTGTTGCTCCAAATGATTCCAAAACGCTTGCATACTTGGAAACGGCACACTGCCACCCTGAGAAGCGGAATCCGCGCCATAAGAAACCCTGGCCTCTTGCAGTCGTCGTTGTGTACGACCAAGAATCCCGAGCCTGGTCCAACTCGCTGCGGACATAAGACTCCAGAATGCAGTCTGTCTGGTGTGAGATCCCAATCCAAGCAGACCCGCCCCTTTACGAGACCTGTAGCAGTCTGCCATGCGCTCTGTGAGGAAAGCTTGGCCGAAGGAGCTCAAGACACCAAGTTCAAGCAATTTACCACCCCACCTTGCAGCATCTTGTGCAGCGGTCGAACCACGACTTCTGAGGAGCTCCATTGCAACTGTAATGCATCGTATGACACCATGGGGCATTGAGGATCTGGTTAGATATGAATATAACGCAGCTTCGAGAAGCTGGTCAACAGTGTCTGACCTTGATCTCAAACTCATTGATTGTGGTATTAACAAGAAACTGATTGCTGCCATCTCGTTCGCCGCTGCATGGTACTTCCAGGCTTTGTCGTTGCCGAAGTCTGTCCGTAGAATCTCATAGGTACTGTAAGCCAGTTTCCAGTCTCGTAGCATGAAAGCGTAATCGGCAAGCTGCCGCATGGTCGCCTCAGGGGTTTCTGGTGGGTAGAAGCCTCTTACAGGATCATAACTGCTTCCAGATGGGTTTAGACCTCCACCAACAGAAACCGTGCCTCTTCCAGACCCAAACCCGGTCCAGCGTTTTGACAAAGACATGAAACGTCCGCTAATACCACGCCGTCTAGAAGCCACTTGGTCATTCCAAGTCACAACCCGACCTTCCATGAATGGAATAATGGATTGAGTCACCATTTCCCGGAGAAAACCTTTGATGGCGGTCGAATCAGAATCAAGGATGTACCTTTCTAAAATTCCAACACTATCGGTACGATCTGAAAAGATTAGAGCCGAATCAACATCAGTGAACCAAGAACATACCTCTCATCTGAATCTGAGCCAATTCTTCTTCTGCGGAGAGCCAGTCACACGGAGGGACTGGGATGCTGTCATCATCCGTCTGGATGCATTCGGAACTTCTAAGCCGAAGAAGGTGGCAGTTGAGTCCGAAATGTCGTTTCATCAGATCGAAAAGTGCAGTGGATTTGGTAATATCATCTTTTTCTTCGTCGTGGATAAGAACATAGTACCGTAGATAATCGCTGCCAAGCCATGCAGGCGTACTATTACCACTGCGACGAGTGTTCGCATACAGTTGACGAAGGGCTTCTATAGGTCCTGGGCTATGTGAGCTGACCGCAATGACACACGCAACAGGATGTGAGAATGTCTCGTAGGGGACTAAGGGCATGCTTGACAAGAGCTTTCGAAGGTAAAGTGAATAGACTGAAGATGTTCCACATGGTTGCCTTTGCGAATTGTCTTCGGATCCACGATGACCATTCAGTTGGTTGAACGACTGGATATCTTCTGATCTGAGTTGGTGCTCTACAATCGTATCAATAGGCGCGGCCAATTCGTGATCATACTTCGGGATTCGCTGGCCGGAATCATACTGGGAGCCGTTGGCTTGCACAATGGCTTCCCCGTGGAAGGGTGATCCGCTTGAATGTTGCTTTTCTGGGTGCTGCACAGATTCAAATTCGATAAATCTTATACCGAAATCTTCCCACCCTCTGCTGGAACCCACGCTGTCCCGTACAACGACCTTACCTTGTATTCGTTCCCCGAAAGGCCTCAACAATCCCTTGAACCCCTCATTGAACCCTTTGCACTTAATGAAGGTTTCGGCATCCGCCGACGCATATACTGCAATGCGGGGCGCGAATGACCTCAATATAATCTGCCGAGGGTCTTCATCGCCATCACGGAGCATCACGGAGGAGAATGACCTAGCACTGATGCTTGGTGAACGCTCATAATCATGCAAACGGGGTCGATGCGGTGATCTAGACTCCGGCTGAGACAGTTCAGGTGTAGAGGAGGATATTTCTGGGCGCCCACGGGTCCTTGAGCTTTCCATATCTGATAAATTACTTGCTGAATGTGATTGCGGCAGCATGTGGGACCGTTCCGTCGCTTTAGGCGGCGGAAAGGCTTTGAGCGGCGCATTTCCTATGCCTGAAGATTGTGTCATGGATATCTACAATGGAAAATGTACAGTCACTCCAGCATCTTGAAGACTTTCCGACAGCTTGAAATAAGGTGATATGGCGTTGAGTGGGCGCTGAAAGTAACAGAGTATATCGTGGTATTCTGCAGAGAACGCCAGGCATCCTGCATTAGAACTTCATCTTGAGAGTTCTTTTGATTGTTTCGGCTAACTGCTGCTTCGGTAATCATAGAAAACCACGAGGACCGTAAATTATCAATTTGAAGGAGAGTAGGATAGCAGGGCATACCTTACCCACGATGAAAACCGTTCGCTTCCGCCTGACGTCTAGACGTGGTACATATATAGTTTGCAGCCAGCAATAAGCGGTTCTCGCTTAATTTTAGTGGTGGAATCTGGTGAGGAGCGCTTACTGCTGGCTGCAAAGTAAAAGGCCGCTTGTTAGAATATTGTTTATTGACTTTTGACGCCGGCTGGTGCGAGTATGTACCTTGCCCTTTATCTGCGGACGTAGCTTAAATCCGTACACAGCAAGTTAGTACGTTTACATTGTCAGGTAGTTCTTTCTTGCTTGCTGTACCATCAGCAAGACTCAGCGCAGCATGGGTGAGCTCTTAGAATCCATACTGAATCAGGGAGAAGACTTTAGCAGGTCAGGTTTCTCTTTTGACAGCTTGAACCCAACTAACGATGCAAAAAGAGCACGCTTGCCGTCGCTGTACTCCGACTTTACACTTCAACGGCATACCAATCCTGATGGATATGCTGCTAATGTGGCAGCATGGGAAAGAGCTCTACAGAAAGCCGCCAAAGCCGGGCTAATCCCTACGCCTGGTGATATGCACGACACATTATCCATAAGGACAGGTGAAGATCTCTTGCGGTCTCTGGAGACTAAGGAGTGGGGCAGGCCGCTCGCCTTAGAGAGGGTCATTGTAGGCAAACGCCTCTCATCAGCTTGTCTCTAAATTGTCATCTAAACAGTCGGTTTGTAGGACGAAGCGATTAACACGCGGCACATGATACCTTTCCAGGAGTTCCTGGATTCTCCAACCAGCATTTATAATCCGAAATGGGCACCTTGGCTTCTCTCTTGGTGTTTACAGCAGCTGGGCTTTAGTAAAAGGGCATCCGCAAATGGATCGCTAAGGAATGCACGTATTGTCATGCTGCCAAACGTGGAAGTACGCTCATGGTTCCACCTTAAATGAACTACCACTCACGTACGATCTAGGAGGCTGCTACCAAGGTTATATCAAGGATGTCATTCAAAAGCAATCTGGTTGATCGGATACATCCATTAGAAGCATTCCGCAAGGAAGCAGCCCATGCAATCAACATCACAGATGGGCTGACCGACGGTGACCTCAACATCATCATCATCTATCTAGCACGAGACAGGAGGCAAATAGTTTTTGATCGCGAGGCAAGTTCACTTCGCACTTCATTGGAACAAGGCTAATACGATCCTTCCAGACTATCAAGTTTAAGGGTCCGGGAGAGGAGTCTTTAACGATATCGAGTCACGATAGAACTATAGCGTCTCTCAAATCTCTAATCGCTGACGTGAAGCAGCAGATTGCCTCGATTGCAACGAAGGTTAACAGTTTATCAAAGAACGCGCAAGAAGCAGTACTTCTAAAGAATCGTGTGTCTGCGCTGGCCGCGCTTCGATCAAGAAAGGCAGCTGAGGCCACTTTAGCGCAGAGGCTGGACACTTTATCACAACTCGAAGGGGTCTATGATAAGATCGAGCAAGCTGTAGATCAAGTCACGCTGGTTCGTGTGATGGAAGCGAGCACCGGAGTTCTCCGAAGTCTGCATGCGGAGGTGGATGGGGTTGTTAGCGTGGAGAACGTCATGGAAAATCTTAGGGATGAGATGGACAAAGTTGATGATATCGGTAACGCTATCGAGGTAGCTGGACAAGGAGATGCCGCCATTGACGAAAGTGCTATCGATAACGAGTTGGAGGCTTTAGTCCGGCAGAGTCAGCTCGAGAACGAAGAGAAGGAAGCATTTCGCACACGGCAAAGGCTTGCCACTGTTGAGGTTCCGGAGGATGCAAACGAAGCTGCTCAACTTCTTGACAAGCAAAAGAATATCAAAGAAAGACGGCCAGCAATATTGGCGCCCAGCAGTGCTGATACTTCAGCTGTCGACCCTTTGGATCGCATCTCCTTGGACGAGATTCAAGCCCCCAAAATAGAGAATAGCCAAGCACAGACTAAAATGGCCGAGTCATTACCCAGTGGCGTTGCCGGAGGCTGAAAAAACTGCAGCTGACTTTGTCCAACCTATAACCTACGTGGTCTTACCGCAAGATATAGAAAATGCGGTCTCCTGCATTACCCGGTCATCCTATCAGCACTCCAATACCGGCTGTCTCGACTGGGTATACCTGTGTATTTCCATGCACTCAACCCAATGGAATCTGCAAGCGGATGGGATAGTTGTAGCCTAGCAGGCGGCTGACGCGGGACTTCCATATCTCCTTGCTACAAAAGCAATTCGCTGTCTCTCAATCCTCAAGGTCAACAACTGTGTCCCACGATTGCCGAACACCCACGCCACTACTTGGATTGTTGTTTTGTAAATGCGAATCCTGAACAACAGATCCATTGGACGAAGGTTTTGCTGACTGATGTTGAGAATCATTGGAGATATCGATACCTCGTGCGTTGAAGTTCTGGGACTGATCTGGGTGAGAGTGATCAGAATTGGGAGGGTCGTTCGTGGTTACAGCTGTCTTCGTATTTGAATCATCACTACACACAGTTCTCGGCCGGGCTTGACTTATGAGTCTCAGGAAGTCATCGTTGTGGTTAGCAGCCCAGGCTACGCCGTCGAAATCCTTCCTCATGACAACATTACTGTCATTTGAACCTGACATCCCAGTCGATATTTGACGACCTTGACTGCGGTCCCAAACATCGAGGTCTTTCAGTAGCTCGCGCTTCATTCTTGGTTTGTTGGAATCGCAGTTAGCATTCACAAGGTTTACCCATTCCACATGTCGTTTTTCCAGTAGTGTTCTAGGGCCTCCGTTGGGGATTCCGAGTCCCGTCAGCTTTTTCCGCAGAGCGTTGTCGTTCATCAAGGAATAGTTGAGCTGCGGAAGACGTTCCATTGGCTTTGCAGTCTGGCGAGGTCTAGATGTAAGGTCGATGGCAGGAGAGCGTCTGAGTGGTGTAATCAGTATCGCATTCATGTCTCTTGCAGCGATTTCTATTATACCTCGCTGTTTTGGTGTGGTTGGATTCGCTGTGTATATCTAGATGGGTAAAGACTTCTTCCACTTTCATCCTTTGATTGCAAATAGGGCATGCACTCAGCCCATCTTCTACGCTTCTCATCAGTATTATTAACATAAAGCAAACCAATTAAGGACGAGCCGGGCTCATAGTTTACCATCTCGTTCATCGTCGGTTGTGGAACTCGACGGCAGCTGCTGAGAATTCGATTCCCTTCTCCTCTGAGACCTTGTCCTTCGCACAGGTTTGCCCTCCTCTTCCGGGCCATGCTTCTCTATATCTGTATCATCCAGTTTCCGTTTTCCGTTCATCTGCCACGTCGTTCCGCTTGTAGCCTTGGTAGCTTGCCCCAATTGTAGAATGGCCGGCCTAGCTATCTTAAAAGCATCCACTATTTCCTGGACTGTCCAATTTCTTCGGAGTCGAAGCTCCTGATCGGGTGCTCGGCAGGCCGGGCATTTACCATCGTTAGTTAAACAACGGCGGATGCATAACGAGCAAAAGGTGTGTGAGCACGATGTGATCATAGGCGTGTCAAAAAAGTCTTTGCACACTTGGCAGCGCAAAGCCGCTTCGACTGGGCGTAGCTGTATTACAGATGTATCCAGCCAGTCAGAAGGATCTGGGACATCATAGGAGCTGTCCATAAGTTGTTGTGGCGGGAATCGTAGCCCCGAAAACCACAGAGTTGTTCTGCAGATGAAGCTTCCAGTCGCCTTCATTTAGTGTATGTAATATATCTCGCGTATACGGTGGTAGTGGTTTTCAAATCGCGTCCGAGGGCCGCTAAAGGGTGCGCCGTGCGCAGGTACAATGCCAATTGACCTAGCGACTTGTATCTGGAGATAACAAATTGCGAGTGGGCTTTACTGCTTCACAATGAGTTCGGATTCCAGGACATTTCTTTCTGCAACTGTTTTGAACCATGGAAGAATCGTGTGTGCCTTTCTCATTCTTCGTAATCCTTCGCTGACCAAATCTTACCAGGTATCATACCGATCCCTCAGTAGAGAGACGAAGGTGCACAACAATGTTGCAAAGCAGTAAGCAGCATCTCTATCAGCGGAAAGGATGGTTTCTTACAGTATTTCAGGGTGCTCTATGATTTCTACCACCACCAAACTGTTAAGAAGCCGGGGTCTGTCCATGCAACCTACCTCATGAGCGGCATACTTATTCCTGCGGACGTCCCATGCAATGGCAATAACCAGCAAGAAGATGGCGATGATGCACTCATGCAAAGCAGTCCTTTCGTGAGCAGTCAAGTCCAGGCGGAAGAGGACACCGAAATACCCCCTCCAGTAAAACTTATAACGTTGGTACGGGAGGAGGATCTTGAAGGTACGGGTTAGCTTGCCGGCTACTGGGTGAATCTAATTGTGGTTCACATCACAGTCATGGTTCACTACTTGCATAATGCTAAGGTACTTGACTAGAGGCGAAATCTCGATATGATCAGAAACCGTCGATCCATATCTATAGCTTGGGTCCGAGTACAAGTCAGGCAGGTGCCCAGCCTGCTTGCGTCCGTCAACCTAATCCTCTAACATCCGGTTCTTGCATTCCTAGAACCTCCAAATCTTATCAGACTGCAATCGTGCAATATCAGAAAAATTTGCTACGGAAGACCCTTTGGTACATGGTAAACAATATGGAGTTATACAGAATTGTCAAGTCAAGGTCAGTTTGGAATGGCTCATTTCTACAAGTTAGCTAACTCTTTCAATCTTCAGCGGAGGTCAGGACGACGACCCATTATATCAAGCGCGCCGGAGAATACAGCCAAAGCTGAAAAACAAGCGTTTAGCTCGCAAGAGACTGGGAAATTAATTTTGAATGATGTCAAGGCCTCCACTGTGGAGCCTTCTGCCTGCAGCCAAACGGGAGGCGAAGCACAACCAAGGTCCTCGGCCAAAACCGAAGAGCCAAGAAGTAGCGACAAGAAGACAACGATAAGGCCTCCTATAATGAGGAAAGAGCAGTCCGATATCTTCAAGTCATTCTCGAAGCCCAAAGCTAAGCTCAACCGGGAGGATACTGGCAGCTCCGCTGGTGCATCTCCTGCTGCTAGTACTGCCCCTATATTGAAACAGGTAAGACTCGATCCACTTTTATACAACCCAGATAGTTTACGATGCGGCATAGGATGACTCAATCGTACAGGAAGATGGCAAGTATCGGGTCTTGCCTTGTGGAGCTACTCATTCTAATAACTTCCACAGAACCGATGGAAGATGCTTCCGAAGACGAACAAGAAGATGATCTGATCTCCAAACCCACCAGAAACCTAGATCCGAAAAAGTCAAGAGCCGAGCGCACAGAGCAACTACGAAAAATGATGGAAGACGAAGGTAAAACTACCCCACCCTTACCTTAAGAATTTAAGCTGACATACCCCAGACGAAGAAACGGAAACCGCCCCGGAAGACCTCAGTTCCCCTTCCCAAGACTCCATGCCCCTGGACGCACCCCCATCTCGAACAGGATCTTCGCCCGAGCCTCCTGTCGTGGTTACCGGAGGCCGGAGGAGAGGAAGACGTAAGGTGACGAAGAAGAAGACGATCAAGGACGAAGAGGGGTATTTAGGTTCGTCGAATCTCATTACATTTCAAACTCCCTAGAGAGTAGAACGCTGATCAGCTACTACGTACAGTGACCAAAGAGGAACCAGCGTGGGAATCCTTTTCAGAGGATGAACCACCTCCGCAGAAAGACAAGACACCAGCTTCGACGGCTTCGAGTATGGGAAAGGGGAAGAAGGGTGGGGGCAAAGTGGGGCAGGGGAATATCATGAGTTTCTTCGGGAAGAAGTAGAGGGAGGGCTGGATACTTGAGATGAGGTGCCTAGATACGTTGTTTCTGGTTCGGGTGGTTTCGACAGGCAAAGTCTAATTACTGTTCAGAATGGGCAGAGTGATGTTGAGTGCAAAATATATGAATTCATTCAGGAGTATTCCAACTGTCATCAATTATTACCACATGCGTTGCAGTAAGTACAGGGTGATCAGAGGGGACAAAGTCGTGGTTAACCCTAATCCTCGAATTTAAACCCATCAAAAGTGGCTATACATCAACCTATCGTCAGATGTTCGTCTGTCTGTTGGTATGTTCAGAGCTTTTCGCAAGGCAACAGTGCTCTCTAGATGCTGGTAATGATAACGCCCGAGTATCATGGTTTCTCCCCTGGCCCACCGTACTAACCCACGACCAATGGGAAAGCTATTCTACGTAATGTCACACAAAACTAAACCAATTCAGTATTCGCACATGGATTTCTCATGAGCATACTAAAATCTTGATTCCCTATGAGTAGACGCTAATACTACAAATCCGCCCTACCTATCGTCAAGACCAAGTGACTAAGCACAGAGCAGGTCACGACTGCGACAAGCATTGGCAATGTGAAAGGATCTACTCCATAAATCCCTTCTTTCCATCACCGTCGGTATCCTTCATAGGGTTCAGTCGGTCCATAAGACCAGGTTTCTTACCTGTGGTGGACGTCCCTGTCGTGCCGTGGGAGCCAGTTCCTCTCGTTGCGCCATCTGTACCGTACCCGGAGCCAGTCGTGCCCGAACTGTATCCAGTGCCGGTACTGCCGGTACCTGCGTTACCACCAACCCTACGCGAACCGTCCATGTCTGAGTCGACGCGAGGGTCGACTTTATTCTCGAGGTTCGATGAATGTGGACCAGAAGTGTTATGGCCATGGCTGCCAGTCATGCCGGTACCAGTGGTGGAGGAGCCGCTTAGAGCACCACCCACTGCTCTTGGTTCACCCTCGAAACCATCATAACGCTCCTCACGACCAGTCAAGCTACCACCTTGTTTCTTAAAGTCAGCCATGCTGACAGCAGGGAGAGCTGATGCAGCGTGATGCTTTGCTTCGTTTTGATGAATCTCATGAATAGGAACAGTAGTGTGGACAACTGATGGTTGGATTGTCTCCTTCTGGATGACTGGCTGGATGGTCTGTACGCCCTGTTAGTAAACTATTTCTCGATGGACAGGTGAGCTACATACCTCATGCACATGGTGATGTTTGTGTTCTCCAGCAATGACGGGTGCAACTGAGTGGCTTTCAGGTGCAGCAGTCTCAGTGCGAGTGTCACGGAATTGTTGACGCTCTTGTTCGAGTCGAGCCTCGACGGCACGAGCATCGCCATGACGGTGTTCGCGGGTCTCGACGGCGGCCATGCGATGTTGGTGCTGCTCTGACAAAACCTCGCGGTCCTTTACTGGCTGAATAGAGGTATGGTAATGGTCCTGGTGAACCTCACGATCAATGGCAGTCTGAGCTTCCTCATGACGCTGCTTGACAATGTTCTCTTGAACAACGGCAGGAGCAACTTTCTCGTGGACTGTGGTGTCATGATGACCAGACTTGTGCCTACACATTCAAGTTAGCAATGTGGGTAAAGAAACCTGGTTGTGGGTACAACGAAAGCCCATGAGAGACAGACTGAGACCCCAAATCACCCAGAAATGAATCAAGTGAAGAGGACGTAGTGGACTGAAACAAGTGAGCACCATGTACTGGTGGTTAGACTTACATGAAATCACTGACGGCAGCCTTAGCTTTGTCCATTGTTGCGGATGTTTTGTTCTTGATGTTTTATGTGTGTGTAGGAAGAAGAAGATGTAGATGTAAAGGTATGGGAGTTTGGTGAGAGCAGAAGATGGTTTTGTAGATGATGAAGGAAGTTATGGTTGTGTTGGAGAGAATGTGGGCAGGAGCGGGGGTGAGTAAAGTAAATAAAGTACTCAGTGGGTGAATGCGGAAGGGCCAGCAGTGAAGATGTCATACTCAGCCACAGGTGCGCAATTTCCAAGATTTCTATACCAGTATTCCGTACCACCTACCTTACTACTACTACACAGTACTGGTGTACTACACTACCACTGGTTGCATGTGAACCCTGTTTACGGCTCTTTGCGGTGGCGTCTACGTCAAGAGACCCAGATCGAGAACCCTTGATTTCTTTAGGAAGCCATATCAACAACCTGTTGACTGTGGTTGATCTTTTGCTTGTTTGTAATTCAGGATCGAGGCCCATTCGGAACCCTAAGGTATGGATGTGCTTGTTATCTGATCCGAGTCGATATCTGTAAAGTGAACGGACTTAAGATTGTATTATTATCAGGTGGGGGTGATGATTCGATAAGGATGTGTGACGTACATGCATGAATGAAAGCACGCGGTGGGGTAATGTCTTGGCATGACGTCATCCGATCCTACCACAGATCCATCTGAGTCTCTGAGACTTGCTGAGATAATAATACCACTACGGAAGTACTAGATTAGGGTGGCTTACCTACCTTACCGTGCTTACCACCTGCTGTGGTACGCTACGGACCAGCCTACGGTATTGCGTTCTTCAACCTTCATTTGTGTGAGTTGGTATTTCGACCGTATTATCATGCGATCAATCATATAGATTATATTGCCCGAAGCATCGATGCTTACCTAAACCTGCAACTATCAAATATTCAGACTTTGGGTCGTAGTCGACAGACAACTCGAGAATCGAGAATCGAGAATCGAGAAAATGTCAGTAAAGTAGCTTAGTAGAAAGCTTGTGCTGAAACTCCTGTCTTCATTAGATCATTGAGAGAAGCTAGAGCGGTGGACATATTGAAAATCACGAGTCGGTAAAGCATAGGTTGCCTACACGATGACGAGGTGGTTAGAGCAAGTCTACCGCTTGCTTCCAAGTTCAAGCTTGACATGACGGGAATTGTGAATTGTGAATTGTGATCGTTTGACTTCAAATACTTGCCAAATAAATCCATGGACGAGGCTGTACCAGACTTTTCATAGTGATTTTGTTCCGCATTTTTTGCGGCATTGAGCACCCTCAAACAGAGTGCAGTACTAATCTCCCCTTGCAAGTCATGGCCTCCCGACTAAAGAAGATATTGCACCGAAAGAGCCAAAATCTCCAACCCAACTCATTACAAGGTGAAAATATGTCTATAGGAGGACCCGGCGACCCGGCACTTCGTGCCACTCCGTACGATGCTACAGCACCTGGAGGTTTGCCAGAAACGGGTGCTTATCCAATTAGAGCAGATGGAAGCTCCACTGCAGTGCAGGGAAATGTACATTCCAGCTACAACAGAGGTCACCAGGGTGCGCGCAATGATTTGAGATATCCAACATCGACTTCCAGTCAACCTACGGCACCGCAAGAACCCCTGCATTCAAATGTGGACCCAAGAATCGATCGTTCATATCCCCGTTCCTCCAGTAATGCTCCATCCAGCACCTTACCGGTGAGGGATCGTCCTAGAGGACGGGATTTGGCAGCAGAAACACCTCTTGCGCAAGAGTTCTCAGGATTGAGTCTCGGTGACGGTGATGGTCAGTGACGGTGATGGTGTCTTTCATGTATGTACACTGACCAGTGTGTAGCCCGAGCAACCCAAACTCCGCCTCGAAGGGGCTTTCAGGCACCTGGTAATTTGGATGGATTATATTCTGAGCAAGATGCCACCGATCAAACCTCATCTACTGGGGTGTATGGACAGGACAGCTCGCCACACATATCATACAATACCACTTCCACTGGAGCTTACACTCCCGCTCGTGATACAAGACAACGCCCGAGCAATGAATTCCAAGACGATCCGGACTTGAGAAGGCGGACTTCTATTCCGAGGAAGCAAGTTGGAAGCTCTCCAAAGGCACCTTATTCTGATAACGCTTCCCCTACTGCGCCAACTGCGTTTTCAGGTCACGATCCGCGAACCAGTGTTGAGAAGCCATTACCCTCAGCTCCTGCTTCCAATTACAACTCTTACCAACCTGGAAGAAGGGAAGACCTAATCCACCCTCCAAGCGTTCTTGATAGATCCAGACCAATATCAAGAAATACAGGAGGAGGAGGAGGAGGAGCATATGCCGCCGAAGACATAGTTCAGCGAGCGCAACACGACTCTGCTGATACTGAAGTCATTGAGAGAATTGCACCTGGTCAGTCTCACCGACGCCCAATGAGTATTCTTTTCCTGAAGCTAATGCTGTGTTCAGCCGTTGTGCACGAAAATTTCCAAAATCAAGTTCACCATATTCGGGAGGAGGTGATCACACGTGAGATACACGATCATGACATCTACCACCGAATTCTGCCTGTGGTTGACGTCGAAGTGCTTCCACCGCGCCATTTCCTGCCAGTGGAAGGGGGCGGGCTTGTGGAGGTCAGTGCATCAGAAGTGCCTGGTCGAGGGAAAAATTGGGTGATTGCGGAAACAGCCTCTAAGATACCTTCTGACCAAGCTGCGCCCATGGTCCCCACCCGTTTCTCTGCGCGTGAATTCTATGGGACTGAAGGCGACACGAAAAGATACGAGACGCCTGAAGGAACTGAAAAAACCGAGCAGACCTGGATCCACCCGCCTGAATTGGAAACCGGAGGCCGTGAAAGTGACCAGACGTGGCCAATGGTATTTGGCGATGCAGCACCCGGCAAACATCGTCGCGGACCTTCGTCTGGGACACCACAGAATACCAAGGGTCACAGAAAAAGCTCGTCTAAGAGCTCGATGCCTCTGGCCGGTGCTGATCAACCAGGTCGTGCTAAATAGTGAACTTCCGCCGGGTAATCCATGTGTTTTTGCATTCGTGCTTCTACAAGCGAATTTCAGCGCCCACATTCTCGGTTGTACAGCATTACTTTCTGAGCGTTCAAGCGACAAAAGTCATTGTAACAGGGCGTTTGGTTGGGCATGGTGCGGCATGATGTTCCATTCTCTCTCAGACTTATTTAGCCAAAAAGGAGCATGTCGCCAACGTGTACAGCATCGACCGGTTTTCATTAATGTACCTGTAGCATCATCTTGACCCCGCTGGCATTGCAACAAGCAAGCCCGACCATTCGGCAAACGGTCTTGGATCCTGAATGTGCTGATATTACTACGAGATACAAACTTGGTACATAGGCCTTTTAAGGACATGAGAACTCCAGTATTCCTATATAATATCTACTAGGCTTCATCGTAATCTCTGATTCTCATTAGGTGACGATGGGTACTTTCGCTCTGACGAGACAATCCATACTTTTCGAGCCAAGAGGCATCTTCGGCGAGATGGTGCCTTTTCAGGTCATGTCCGGGTATCAGCCAAGGTGGGTGGTCAGCAAGTCGAAACAGGCGGCCACAGTTTCAACATCTCCTGTGGTAAGGTATGATGGCGTCTAAAACAATTGCCGATTGGATCTCATCTTCCGAAGATGAAGCTGCTCCAGTGAAGGGGGAGGATTGTCACGATACGGTTGTGCAATCACAAACCCACCCTTGTTTGTGCCTGTACTTAGTAAGTGTACGGAGTAAGGTATATAGTACCTTACCGCGCTTACCTAGTACCTACCTATCGTCGGCCAAGTTCCGTGAGTAGCGTAAGTTCGTAACACACCTGCAGGGGGTGGTTTCGGCAGCGTTGGAGTTTGTACGGAATAAGCAGGTAATCGGGTCTTCTCATTGGCTCCCTTCCCGCCTTGTGCTTTGTAAGTGTAATTGTTCCTCGTCCCGAATTCCGCCCCTTGATGATATGTACCAGTACGGAATACCCCTGGACCCTATCGAAGAGAGTGGAAAGAGTATTCCGTAACCCACCCCGAAATCTGATCTGTCGGGCCTCTCGGCGTCGGGTTGACGCCATGTACCGTACGGAGTATGAGACAATAGTCGAGACC
>JAABUS010003360.1_pt1 | contig 26238 bp, 20 predicted proteins | sample 5560161 | NCBI WGS metagenome assembly JAABUS01 (sample SAMN10711885, study PRJNA513376) | rock metagenome | isolation source: Antarctica rocks | place: Antarctica: Victoria Land, Trio Nunatak nord | collected 2016-01-04
GACCCGGCCTCCAGCACCACGTCACTCAATCCGCCGGGGGTTTCACCGCGCTTGTCCCACCTCCCATGCCGCCCATGCCGCCGCCCATCCCTCCCATGCCGATGGGGTCTTCCCCGAGGCCGCCGGAGTCGAAGCGGGGCTGGGGGAGGTCGCGGGCGTATTCCAGGCGGAACTCGTAGTTCAGGTCCATCGGCTTGTCGCCGACCGTGCCCGCGGGCACTTCGAGGTCCCAGCGCAGCAGGTTGTCCATCCGTGCGGTGCGCTGGTACATCGCGTCGGTGCTCAATTCGGCAGACGCCTTGACCAGGTTGACGGCCACCGCCTCGCCTTGCGGCTTGGGCAGGCGGTCCCAGAGCTGGATCTTGACAGCGCCGGGCCGATAGTTCCGCAGGGCGATCCGGAATTCGTATGTGAAGATCTGATTACCGCCCTGCACGGTGCGGGACTTGCGGAGCAACCGCCGGCCGACCTGGAGCTGGGGGTCGACGCCGAAGCCGGCGACGAAGGGCTCGCCGGCGGCCACGAGGGGGAGCCGCATCCGCCCGACGAAGTCGCCGCCGACGTAGACCGTGGCCTCGCCGGGGAGCAGCACGAGGTCGCCCTTGTTGGTCAGCTCCGCCAGGCGATAGACGCGCGGGGTCAGCACCGGGACGGCCTTGGCATAGTACTCGGCCGGCAGCTCGACACGCGCGACTTCGAGCAACTGCGGATCCCGCCGCGAGGGGATGTCGAGGCGTCCCGCGACGGTGAAGGTGACGACGGCGCCGGGGGCGTCCTTCTCGGCCGACGGCGGGCCCGGGGCCGGCCCGTCCGCGACGCGAAGCTCCTCGGCCTGGTCGCTCGCCGCCGCCCGGTTGAGCACCGCGGCGCCGGACGCCTGCGCTTGCTCCAGTGACATCCCCATGCCGCCCCCGAAGCCACCTCCACCGCCCATGCCGCCCATCCCTGCCATGTCGCCCCCGAAACCGCCTCGGTCGTGCAAGTTGCCCTCGGGCGGCAAGTCCTCCGAGGTCGCGGATGTGATGTGCAGCAGGCCGTCCCTGACCACGTAGGCCAGGCCGAGCTGACCCAGGACCAGCTTGAGTGACGTTCGAAGCGGGACCTGCGTGAGGTTGATGGCCACGGGAGAGCTCGTGGTCGTCTCCGCCTCTTGCAGCCCGACGGGGTCGACATAGATCGGGATGCCTTCGGGGTAGGCCGGGCTCTGGGTGCTCGCCCGGACGTACTTGAGCACGTCCTCCAGCGGGGTCTCTTTCGGGAACGACATGTCGATCCGCTTCTCCAGCTCGGCGACGACCTTCCGCGAACTCTCGTCTTTCGCCCCGATCGGGCCGGAGTCCGCGTCGTCGGCGACGGCCATCTTCAGCGGGAGGAGTTCGGGAGGCGCGGCGTCGAGCGAGGGCTGGGAGGTGGAGAGCGTGACGCGGACGCCCGGCCAGGCCTCGCCCGACTGCTGGGACACGGCGGCGAGGTACTCGAGCCGGACGGGCGCGTTGTCGGCCGTGCCTCGGAGGCGGTATTGCGGCGTCCAGGTCGCGGAGCCGACGAGGTAGCCGAGCCGCACGGTGCCCGCCTCGCGACCGGCCTTCTGCACGACGATCACGGCGTCGCGCTCCATCCGGCTCGACCCGGCGGAGAGCTCTTTGAGCTGCCGCCCGGCGAACTCGGCCGCCTCGGCGTTGGCCTGCAACCGCTGGCGGAGGTCAGTCTCGGCGGCCGACTTCGTGCCCCGGCTCTCCATGACGAATCTGCTCAGCGCGAGGACGGACTCGCTGTCGAGCCGGCCCTGCGCCGTCAAGGCCGTGAGGGCCGTCCCGGTGAAGCCCTCGAGCTTGCTGAGATACCGCAGGTCCTGCTCCTGGACGGCGACCTCGTTCTGGAGCCTTTGCGCGTCGGCCCGGAGCTTTTTGATCTGCTCCTCCTTCGCGCGGACCTCCTGCCGCGTGTCGTCCTTGACCGCACGGGACCGGAAGCGGGTGCTGAGCACGCGAAGGCCGTCGGTCCCCTCGGTGTAGAGCGAGGTGTCGACGGCCTGCGCCGGCAGCGGGGTGACGACCAGCTCGACGGTCCCCCCCCCCTCGGGGACGTTCACCTCGCGGGTCACCAGCGCCTGGCCCTGGTACACGGTGACCGCCGTGATCCGACTCGTCGAGGGACTGGGCGGGGGCGCGTCCTCGGGAGCCGGCCCCGCGAGCCCGCCGAACTGCGCGCAGGCCAAACCGGCCACCAGCCAAAGGGAGGCGGTCATGCTCTTTTCGTCCTCGTTCTGGAAGGTGCGACCGGGATCGTCCGATACCCGAGCGGATGGGATCGTGAACAGTCCCTGTCGGCTGGACGATCCGCGCATCGGGTTTATTCGACGGTTTCAGCGCACCAGGAATTGCACGAGGTTGAGCAGGACCGACGCCGCCAGCAGGATGGCCAGGATCACGGCGAGAGGGCCGTAACCGGAGCCGTTCCCGGCGGCCGCCTGCGGCGCCGCGGCGGAGGCCGCTTCGGACAGGACCTCCTCCTCCTCGGCCGAGTCGCCCTGGGACAGCATCGCCAACGCATCCACCTTCTGCTCGGCCATCCTCGGCCGTTCGCCCCGGAGCAGGCACTCCAGGTCCACGATCAGGTCCTCGGGGCCGCGATACCGCTCCTCGCGGTCCTTGGCCATCATCGTCTCGACCACCTCGCCCAGGCCGCCGGAGAGGTTCGGCTTGATGTGGTCCGGCGGGACGAGCAGGGCCTTCTTGCTGACGTGCTTGCGCATCACCTCCTGGGGGGTCGCGCCGGAGTAGGGGACCCGGCCGGTGACCATGTGGTAGAGGGTGGCCCCCAGGCTGTAGATGTCCGTGCGGATGTCCACGTCGGCCTGGCCGCGCGCCTGCTCGGGGCTGATGTAGTAGGGGGTGCCGGCGGCCACGCCCGCCGTCCCCTGCGCATCGGTCGCCATCCGGGCCAGGCCCAGGTCGGCCAGCTTGGTGTTGCCGTCCCGGGTCAGGAGGATGTTGGCCGGCTTGATATCGCGGTGGATCATGCCACGTTCGTGGGCATGCTCCAGGGCCCGGGCGACCGCCAGGACGATCCGGAGGGCCGCCTCCTCGTCGTAGGCCTTCCCCCGGCCCAGCTCGTCCTGGACGGTGGTCCCCTCGACGTATTCCATCACGAAGTAGTGGCGGCCGTGGGCCTCGCCGGCGTCGATGACGCCGACGATGTTGTTGTGTGACAGCTTGGCCGCGACCCGGGCCTCGCGGCGGAACTGCTCGATGTACTCGCGATCGCGCGCCGCCTCTTCGCGCAGGACCTTGATGGCCACGAGCCGGTCGACGCTGACCTGGCGGGCCTTGAAGACGACGCCCATGGCGCCCCGGCCGATCCGGCCGAGGCTCTCATAGCCGGGGATCTGGTGCCCGGCCCCGGCCATCGCGGGGTCTCCCTGATCCCGTTGCTCGGGTGAGGATGCCCGGGTGCTGTCGTCTCGGTCCGTCGGTGAGGTCATGGGTCTGCCCTTCTGGAGGCCGTCATGCGAACGCGTTTGCCATCCCCGGAGTCCCGAGGACCGGATTCCGTTGACGCATTCGTCCCGATCGACGGAGGACCGGTTTCCCCCTCGCGGGGAAACCATCTTACTCAAACCCCGGCCCATCGACCCCCTCCGAGAATCCGCCCACAGTCTCTGTCCGTTCTCAGGACGGCCCATCGAGGATCTTTCGAACGGACGTTTGCCAACCTGCGGCCTGCGCCGTTCGGCCAGCCTATCCGAGGGAAGGTGCGCTGCACCGAGATCCGCAACACGCGGCGGATGAGACCGTCCGGAGGGTCCTCCGAATTGGTGGTCCCTACACGGCGGGATTGTCCCATCAGCAGATCGTCTCGTCCTCGCACGCCCGGCAGACCTCGTCGAAGTCGATCGGCTTCGGGAATATGGCGTCGGCGTCCATCCCCTTGACCAACGCCAGCCGCACCGGGTCGTCCATGCCCGTGTAGACGACGACCTTGGTCGGGAGCCCCTCCTCGCGGACCTTGCGAAGGACCTCCTCACCGTCGCCGTCGGGCAGCATGAGGTCCAGCAGGACGCAGAGGGGCGGCGGGTCGAGTTTCGTCAACGCTTCGGTGACACACTCGGCCACCGTCACGACCCAGCCCTTGTGGGCGAGGAGACGCCGCAATGTATCCCTGGATGCCTTGTCGTCGTCAACGACCAAGATGCGGTAACCGTTCATCCCCTTCACCCCGTCCCGAACGAGGCAGGCCACAACGTCCATGCGGGACATGCCACCCCGAGGGATCGGCCCCCCATCCTCCCCGGCCCGACCCCAAGTATACCATGGCGCCAGAGGTGGGGGCGTAGGTCGACGCGGGATCGGATCGGCCGATTTCCGTTTCTGCCCTACCAATGAGAGGGACCGCCGATCCTGTCGCGACAGGCCGAAGGACCGGCGGGAGGACGACCATGCCCGTCGGATACGCCTCTCGCGTCATCGAAAATCCCCCCGATGCTCAGTCCCCGGCCCCCAGGGGCCGGCTCTAGGGCCGCCGGCCGTCAGGCTCTCCAGCAACTCGGCCGGGCGGTCGATGACCGTCGCGGCCCCGTCTCATGGCCTACCCGGCGACGTCGGTCGGCCGGCCCCGTGTCTCCCCGTCTCGTCCCGCGCGCCCGGCCCGCATCTCGGGGCCGAGGCCGAGCCCGGCGACGAACTCGTCCCTCGCCTCGAAGTCGAGTGAGGCGCATCAAGTCCGGCCCAGGTGGAAGTCGACGACCAGCGGCAGGTGGTCCGAGGCGTCGCGGACCAGCGGGCCGTGGACGACACGGGCGTGCTGGATGTGGACGCCGCCGTGGCAGTACGCCTTGTCGAGCGACCCCAACGGGAGGTAGGCCGGGAACGTCCGGAACCGCGAGGGGGGGGCGGTCACGTGGGCGAAGCCGTGCCGGGCGAAGGGGCCGCCCGCCAGGGAGTTGCGCCAGTCGTTGGTGTCGCCGATGATGAGGGCCGGCAGGTGGGCCGACTCCCGGTAGAGGCGATGCGTCAGCAGGCGGTCGACCTGCCGGTGCCGCTCCGTCTCGGAGAGCCCGAGGTGCCAGTTGACCAGGTGGAGCTCCCCCTCGGGCGTCTCCACGACCACGAGCTGCGCCCCGCGCGGCTTGCGCCCGGGCTGGCGGAGCGAGACCTGGCGGTGGCCGCGGAAGGGCCAGCGGGAGAGGATGAGGTTGCCGTAGCCGCCGGCCTTGCGGTGGACGTTGAGCTGGAAGAGGCTGACGGCGTGGAGGGCCTCGGAGAGCCGCCCAGGCTGGTCGTCGAAGTGCGTCCGCCGCACGTTCCGGTCGACCTCCTGAAGGCAGATGAGGTCCGGGTTCTCCGCCTCGATCACCCGGATGATCCTCTCGATGCGATACCGCCGGTCACGTCCGCCGATCCCCTTGTGGATGTTGTAGCTCAGCACTCGCATCGTCGACGTCGTCCTCGGGAAGAGTCTCGCGGGGCCCCCCCTCCGCGGCGCGGTCGCGGCCCCCGGTCGCGACTATCGTCCGAGATCGCGATCGTCCGATCTAGCCCCCATCCGTGCGGGCGGGCGGACGGATCAGGGGCGAGCTCCGGGGGCCCCTTTCGGATCCGGCGCCGCCGCGATGCGCCCGAGGAAAGCGCCGAGGCCCGCCAGGCCGTGGCTCGCCGCGAGGCGCGCGGCACGGCCCCGGACGCCCTCGCCGGGTGCCTCGTCCAGGTCCGCCGAAGGCCGGAAGGCCGTCGTCACCCGAGCACCCGAGGCCCGGTGGATCCCCAGCAACGCCAGGGCATGACAGACGGTCCGATAGGCGAACCAGAAGCCGATGACATTCGGCCCCGGCACGGGGACGAGCAGGACCGTGAGCGGGGAGATCGCGAGGTTCAATGTCAGCCCCAGGAGATGACGGCCTCGACGGCCCGCGAGGTACTCGAGCCACCCTGCGCGGGCCTCCTCCCTCGTGGACGTTGAAGGGTGGAGGACGACGACCATCCCCGCCTTGCGGAGGCGACGCAGGAGGGGCTCGTCGGGGGGGATGCGCCGTTGCAACCAGCCCCAGAGGCGACGGATGCGAAGGCCCATCCCCCCCTCTTGGCGGTGGAGGGCCGTCTGCATCGTTCCGAACTTCCGCTCCAACCAGCCGCGCGGGCCCCCTTTCGGCTCGTGGGAGGGGCGGGCGTCTTCCCGGGGCGGACCCTCCGAGTAGAAGACGGGGCCCGAGGCGCCGATCGGGATCATGTAGACGTTCATCACATCCCGAATGGTGGGCTCCACCCCATGGGAAGAGGGTCGTTCCGCCGTCGAAATCGCTTCCGACGCGGGATCGGGCCGATCGATGACATGGGACTTGTGCGGCACGGGTCTCGCTCCCCAGTAACTCCGGATCCGGGCACACTCGCCTGACCGTCCCTATCTATTCGTACGAATCCGCCTCGATGTTGGCGAGTGTCCCCCGAAATCGCGGGGGAGGGTCCCTCGGGCGGTCAGAGGTAGGGCGAGAGCAGCCGCGCGGCCCCGTCGCGGAGCTTGACCGGCAGGCTCCGGCCCTCGATGGAGCCCGGGGTGACGGGGACGGCGTCCCGGAGCCGGTCCCGGAACCAATGGTCGAGCCGGGCGGCGAGCTCCGGGCCGTAGCATTCGAGGTTCAGCTCGAAGTTCAGCCGGAGGCTGCGCGGGTCGAGGTTCGTCGAGCCGAGGAACGTCCAGGCCCGGTCCACGATCATCAGCTTCGAGTGGTCGAAGGGGGGCGGCGAGGACCAGACATGACACCCCCCTTCCAGGACGCTGCCCAGCTCCGCCGTGGCCGCCCACTGGACCACTTTATGGTTGTTCGCGCTCGGCAGGAGGATGTCGACCCGCACGCCCCGCAAGACGGCGAGCTCCAGCGCCGAGACCAGCCGCGAGTCGGGCAAGAAGTACGGGGTCGCGATGGCCACCGACGACCCGGCGCAGGTCAGGGCGCCCAGGATGACGTTGAGCAGGTTGTCCCGGTCGTCGTCGGGCCCGTCGCTCACGCCCCGGGCGAGGACCTCCCCCGCCTCGTCGATCGGGGGGAACCAGATTTCGCCGAGCAGGGGCTCGTCGGAGCAGAAGACCCAATCGTCGGCGAAGACCCGCTGCAGGTGGGCCACCGCGGGCCCTCGGACCCGGAAGTGCAGGTCGCGCTTCGGCCTGCGAGGCCCGAGCTCGAGGAAATAGTCTTCCAGGATATTCATGCCGCCGGTGAAGCCGACCCGGCCGTCGACGACGAGGATCTTGCGGTGATTGCGGAGGTTGAAGTAGGGGAACCAACCCGGCGTGAACGTCGGGAGGAAGACGGCGACCGGCACCCCCGCCCGTTTCAAGGGGCCGACCACCGAGTGCCACGAGTACCGCTTGCCGATGCCATCGAGCAGGACGCGGACCTCGACGCCCCGGGCGACCGCGCGTCCCAGGGCGTCGACGAAGAGCGTCCCGGCCCGATCGTCGTTGAAGATGTAGGTGCTCAGGGTGACCGACCGCTCCGCCTCGTCGATCGCCCGGACCATGGCCGGATAGGCCTGGTCGCCCCCGTCGAGGGGCTCGACCTCGTTCCCCGCCAGGAGCGGTTGGCGGGCGACCCCGTCGACGAGACGAGCCAGCGGGATGAGGTGCCCGTTCGCGGGCGTCAAGGTCCGCTCGAGCACCTCGGGGGGGCACGGGCGGGCCGGCGGGGTCTCGTGGCGGGCCTGGCCGCGCCGGAGGGAGCGGGCCTTCCGGTTGATCCGGTTGATCCCCAGCAGCACATAGAGACCCGTCCCCAGCAGGGGAGACAGCCAGATGAGCCCGATCCAGCCGATGGCCGCCTTCGTGTCGCGCTTGTTGAGGATCACGTGCGCCGACGCCGCGGAGCTGACCGCGATGTCGAAGGCCGAGATTACGAAGGGGATCAGCCAGAATTCTTTCTCGGATATATTCATGTGGTATGGCAAAAATACCTGGTCGCTGGGGCAGGCCGGTCAATCGGGCGACGGGCCCGGCGGCGGGGAGACGTCCCGGGAATCCCCGGGGAGGGCCCGACGGCCGATCAGTAGCCGTGCAGCCGCGAGAGGTCGGCCGCCCCGTCCGGCAAGGCGGCGATCCGCTGGACCAGGGCCAGTCGCGCCTCGCGCAAGCCGGGGTCGGGCACCATCACCATCACGTCCGTGAAGAAGCGACTGATGGGTCCCTGCAACGCCCGCAGGGAATGTAGGACGTCTTCCATCTCGGGGCGACTCCCCAGGCGCTCGCGCTCGGCCTGCCAGGCCTCGTAGAGGCCGAGGGTCGCCGGCTCCGTGTAGCGCCCGGGCTCGACGGCGAACGCCTCGGCCTGGTCCTTCACGAGGCGCTTGCAGCGGGCGTAGGCCTGGAGGACCGGCGGCCAGTCGGCCTCGCGGGTGGCACGCGCGAGGGCGGTCGCCGACCGGAAGGCGCCCGAGGGGTCGCCGTCCCTGGCGGCGAGGGCCGCCTCGATCGCGTCGGCGGCCAGGCCCCGGTCGCGCATCAGGCCACGGAGCCGCTCGGCGACGAAGGCGACGATCTCGGCGATCATCCCCTCGGCGGCCGGCAGCGGCTGCGAGGAGGCCGCCCACGTCAATCCCGCGCGCAGGTCGAACCGGGCCTCCTTCTCGACGAGGATTTGCACCAGCCCGGCGGCGGTCCGGCGGAGGCCGTACGGGTCGGTCGAGCCGGTCGGCTTCAGGCCGGCGGAGAAGAGGCCCGCCAGGCTGTCGAGCCGGTCCGCGATCCCGAGCGCCATCGCCGGCCGGCCCTCGGGCAGGGCGTCGCCCGGGAAGCGCGGGAGGTAGTACTGATAGAGGGTCTCGGCCACCGCTTCCCTCTCGCCGGCACGACGGGCGTACTCCCTCCCCATGAGGCCCTGCAGCGAGGTCATCTCGATGACCATGCTCGTCGCGAGGTCGGCCTTGCAGAGCCCCGCCGCCTGGAGGGCCAGCTCGGATTCCTCGGCCGAGAGGCCGAGCGACGCCGCCACCTTCGGCACCAGGCCCTCGACCCGGCGCTGCTTCTCGAGCATCGACCCGAGGCGTTCCTGGAACGTCAAGCTCGCCAGGCGCGGCACGAAGTCGCGCAGGGGGCGCTCGAGGTCCTGCTTGAGGAAGAAGGCGGCGTCGGCATAGCGGGCGCGCAGCACGTCCTCATACCCCTGCCGGATCAGGCCCATGTCGTCGCGCCGGCCGTTCGCCACCGCGACGAAGTGGGGTTTCAAGGCGCCATCGCCCGGGTCGACCACGGGGAAGTAGCGCTGGTGCGACTTCATCACGGTGATCAGGACGTCCTTGGGCAGATCCAGATACCTCGCCTCGAACCCGCCGAGCACGGCGACCGGCCACTCGACGAGGTCCGTGACCTCGTCGACCAGGTCGGTGTCCTCGGGAGTGACGCCGCCCGCCTCGCGGGCGAGGGCCTCGACCTGCTCGACGACCTGCGCGCGGCGCGCCTCGCGGTCGACGACGTGGGCGTCCTCGAGGATTTGCCCGTAGTCCTCGGCGCGCGGGACCGTCAGCGGGGGCGACCCCAAGGGGCGCGGGCCCGCGGTCTGGCGACCGCTCGCGACGCCGGCGTACGCGAAGTGGAGGGTCCGGCCGCCGTGCAGGGCCAGGAGCCATCGGATCGGACGGCTGAAGGCGACCGCCGTCTCATTCCAGCGCATCGTCTTGGCGAACCGAAGACCCGAGATCAGCTCGGGGAGAGCCCCGGCGAGGACCTGCCCGGCCGGGAGCCCCGCGTCGGTCTTGAGGGCGACCACCTGCGACTTCTTCCCCTCCGTGCGGACGGTGAGGGCCTCGACCGGGACTCCCTGCCCTCGCGCGAAGCCGAGGGCGGCGGCGGTCGGCTTGCCCTCGGCGTCGAAGGCGCGGTCGGCGGCCGGCCCTTTCACCTCGATGACGAGGTCCGCCTGGCGTGGGGCCAGCCCGCGGACATACGCCGAGATTCGCCTCGGGCTGGCGGTCACCCGGACGCCCTCGTGCGGCAATCGGAGTCGTTGCAGCAGGGCCGGCACGGCCTCCGACCACTGGGCGATGGCGGCCTGCACGTCGCGACCGGGAAGCTCCTCGGTCCCCACCTCGAAGACGAGGTCGGCGGGCCCCTCCAGGGGCGCCTCCGAGGGCGAGGCCGGCGCCTCCGTCGACGCGGAGGGGGCCGCCCGCTCGGGCGTGACGTCGCCCGCGCGCTGCCCGATGTAGAGTTCGGCCACCCGCCGCGTGAGGTCGCGCATCCGTCCGAAATAGGAGGCCCGCTCCGTCACCCCGATGGCACCGCGGGCGTCCAGCACGTTGAACGTGTGCGAGCACCGCAGGACGTAGTCGAACGCCGGGATGACCACCCCCGCCTCAATGCAAGCCCTCGCCTCCTCCTCGAAGAGGCGGTACATCTCCAGCAGCCGCTCGATGCTCGCGATTTGGAAGTCATAGCGGCAGTGGTCGACCTCCGCGCGGAGGAGCACGTCCCGATACGAGGCGGTCCCGTTCCAGTCGAGGTCCCAGACGCTGCGGACCTTCTGGAGGAACATCGCGATCCGCTCGAGCCCGTAGGTGATCTCCACCGCCGGCAAGGTCAGCGACTGGCCGGCCGCCTGCTGAAAGTACGTGAACTGGGTGATCTCGAGCCCGTCGAGCCAGACCTCCCACCCGAGCCCCCAGGCCCCCAGCGCCGGCGATTCCCAGTTGTCCTCCACGAAGCGGATGTCGTGGCGGTCGGCGGTGATGCCGAGCGCTTCCAGGCTCTTGAGGTAGAGCGCCTGCGGGTCACCCGGGTCGGGTTTCAGGACGACCTGGTACTGCGTGTGCATCTGCATCCGGTTCGGGTTCTCGCCGAAGCGGCCGTCGTCGGGCCGGTACGAGGGCTCGACGTACGCGACCTTCCACTCGCCCTCGCCGAGCACACCCAGCACCGTGGCCGGGTTCATCGTGCCGGCCCCGACCTTCTCGCTGTACGGCTGCCAGAGCAAGCAGCCCTGCGCGGACCAGAATGCGTGCAGTCGCTGGATGATGTCCTGGAATGTCTGCTTCATGTCACCCGCCGGCTCGTCTTCAAACTCCCGGAAGGGGCCTGGGAAGGCCCACCAGCGTAGCATTTTACAGAAATCGACGCGGGCCGCTATCCCCGCCGCCCAGGGCCGTTTCTCCTCGAAAACTCCCCTCCCCCCCCCGGAAGGGGGTGCCCGGAGGGCGGGTGAGGGGCTTCGCCTTCGACAAGGAATACGCCATGCCCGCGCGGAGAAGACGGTCCCGATGTCGTGAGCGAATCGTCTTCACTCTCCACCGGTGACTCCTGCTTCAGAGCCACCCCTGTGCTACCATCGAGACCGCCCCCGCCCGGTCGATCCATCCCCACGAAGGTCATGGCAAGTCGGACACTGGACGGGCCGTTTCCCCCGCGTTCCACCCGGAGAGAGGCGTCGGCGTCATGAATTCCGCCGGAAAGGTCGCGATCGTCACCGGGGCGGGCTCGGGGATCGGCCGGGCGACGGCCCTGGCCCTCCTCCGCGACGGGTACGCCGTCGTCCTCGCCGGGCGACGCCCCGAGGCCCTGGCGGAGACCGCGGCACTGGCGGGGCCTGCCGGCGCCCGTGCCCTCGCCGTCCCGACCGACGTGGCCGACCCGGAGTCGGTCCGCGCCCTGTTCGAAGCGACCGTGCGGTCTTTCGGCCGCCTCGACCTGCTCTTCAACAACGCGGGGACGGGGGCGCCGGCGGTCCCGCTCGAAGACCTGACTTTCGAGCAGTGGCAGAAGGTCGTCGACATCAACCTGACCGGCCCCTTCCTCTGCACCCGCGAGGCCTTCCGGGTGATGAAGGGTCAAATCCCCCGGGGCGGCCGGATCATCAATAACGGCTCGATCTCGGCCCACGCCCCCCGGCCGGACTCCGCCCCCTACACGGCGACCAAGCACGCGATCACCGGGCTGACCAGGTCGACCGCGCTCGACGGTCGGAAATACGACATCGCCTGCGGACAGATCGACATCGGCAACGCGGCCACCGAGATGACCGAGCGGATGAAAGGGGGTGTCCTCCAGGCGGACGGCTCGGTCGCCCCCGAGCCGACGATGGACGTGGCGCACGTGGCGCAGGCCGTGTTGTCCATGGCCGGCCTCCCCCTGGACGCCAACATCCTCTTCATGACCGTGATGGCCACCCGGATGCCGTTCGTCGGTCGGGGCTAGCGGCAATTCGGGCAGCGCTATGCCGGGAAACACCCCTAACACCCGCCATCCCGGCTATGATAAATTGAAGGATGACTCACGATGGATGTCATCGAAGAGACGATTGAAGCCACGCTGGACTCGAACGGTCAGCTGCGACTGACACACCATCCGCGGGTGCCGCCTGGCCCCGTGCGGACGACCATCCGTGCCGCCGCAGCGGTCGGGCCACCGCGCGGCCTGGCGGACGTGGTCCGGGAGATTGCAGCCGAGCAGCGATCCCGCAGCTTCTCCGGGCGGTCGGAGGTCGACCTACGCGCCGAAGACGACGCGCGCCTGGCCGAGGACTCCGTGCGGGACCGGGAACTGGACGCCGCGCGCCGCGGGGCCTCGTCGGGGGGGCCATGAGTGCTGTACTACCCGGACACCGTGATCGTCATCTACGCCGTCGAGGGCAACCCCGCCGACCAGCAACGGGCGGTAAATCACCTGGCCGCGCTCGAACAGGCGGGCCATCGATTCGCGATCAGTGAGCTGACCCCCACGGAATGTTTGGTCCCGGTCTTTGGCCCAGGCGACGGCCAGTGGCTGTCGGACTTCTTCCGGTTCTTTCACGGACCGAACCTGCGGACGCTTGGCCTGACAGTCGCGATGTACGCCCGGGCCAGCGCGATCCGGGGTGGTCACACATACCCGGCAATTCCGCCCGCTCAGCCGAAGCGGTACGGGCTGGCCGACGCCCTCCGTCTCGCCGCCGCGATCATGCGGCTGTGACGTGTTTTTGACCAACGACAATCATTTGGCCAACTTCCCGGACATCAGGGTCGAGGAGCTATTATAGATCGTCACCGAGGCCGCATCGCCGAACGAGACGCTGCACCTGACCCGGCCTGTATGTGCGCTTTTGGGGATTCAAAGTTCACTCGGCGTGCGTCAGTCCGAAGCCACGAAGTCCCCCGCGAGCCAGCCGGTGCTCCAGGCGGCCTGGAAGTTGTAGCCGCCGATCAGGCCGTCGAGGTCGAGGACCTCGCCGACGAAGTGCAGGCCGGGCTGGAGCCGGCTCTCGAGCGTCCGCGGGTCGACTTCATCGAGGGACACGCCGCCGCTCGTCACCTCGGCCTTGGCGAACCCGAGCGTGCCGGCGATGGGCAGGCGCAGACCTTTTAAAGAGACGACCAGTCGCCGCCGCTCGTCGCGCGCCAGGTCGGGACCCAGCCGGTCCAGGGGGATTCCCGAGGCAGCAATCAGCGCATCGGAGAGGCGCCTGGGGATGCCCTCTGGGAGGAGGCCAGCGACGGGCTTGCGACCGACCCGGGAGGCGGCCTGGATTTCGCCGTCGAGGTGCTCCGGGCGGGCGTCGGGGGCGAAGTCGAGGGAGAGCTCCAGGCGTCCGTCACCCTCGTGACGGGCGACGCTCCGGCTCACGTCGAGGATCGCCGGGCCGGTCAGGCCGAAGTGGGCGAACAGCAGTGCCTCGCGACGCTGGATGAGCGCGGGTCCGGCGGGTCCGTGGACCGCCGCGACGATATCGGGGAGCGTCAGACCCTTGAGGCCGGGGACCCAATCGGCATCGACCCGGATCGGGACCAGGGCCGGTCGGGTCGCGACGATCGTGTGGCCGAACCTCCGGGCGATCGCGAAGCCGTCGCCGGTCGTCCCGCTCCCCGGGTACGAGAGCCCGCCGACCGCCACGATCACCCGACGCGCATGGATCGTCGCGTCGGCGAGGCGGATGGCGAAACCCTCCGCGACCGGCTCGACCCCCAGGGCCGGAGATCCGCAACACAGGGCCGCCCCCGACCGCCCGAGCCTCGCGGTCAAGGCGGCGAGCACGTCGGTCGCCCGATCGGAGACGGGGAAGACCTTGCCGTTCCCCTCGATCTTCGTCGCGACCCCTTCCGCCTCGAAGAGTGCGACGGTGGCTTCAACGCTCAGCGCCTTCAGCGCGGGGCCGAGGAACTTGCCCCCCGCGCCGAAGGCCTGCTGGATGCTCCGCGTCCCCTGGGCCTGGCGCGGGTCGTACGCCGGGTCGATTGGCCCGGAGACGACCCGGAGGTCGCGCAGGCCGCGGGCGTTGGTCAGGTTGCACCGGGTCCCTCCGGACATCAGGATCTTGACCCCCGGACGCCGGTTCTTCTCCAGCAAGACGACCCGGCGGCCCATCTCGGCGGCCCGGATCGCCGCGCAGAGCCCCGCGGCCCCCGCGCCCAGGATTGCGACGTCGAAGTCGCGGCGCGTGAAGGGCGGATCGTTCACCTCTGGCACGTCCCACGCTCCAGGCGCCGCCGTACTTGCCTCACCTCACATCACCGCGAAGTAGTTCGCCGCGGCGACGTCGAAATACTCGGGCTTCAGGTCCAGCGGCAGGTCATTGTAGACGCAATAGTTGCGGACCTGAAGGAGCAAATCGCGCGGCTGGCAGCAGCGGAAGGGGCGGTTCACGCTCCGGTAGTGGCGCTCGACCAGGTAGTCGAGCGACTCGCAATCGGCGGTGGGGAAGCCGAGCTTCGGCGCGAAGATCCCGAACATCTGGCGGAACATCGCCTCGGTGGGGTCGGCCGCGTTGATCTTGTAGGGGATTCGCCTCAGGAAGGCCTCGTCGACGAGGTGCTTCGGCTCCAGGTTCGTCGAGAAGAGGATGAGCTGGTCGAAGGGGACGCGGATCTTCTTGCCGTTGGGAAGGCGGAGGAAGTCGTAGCGCTTCTCGAGCGGGACGATCCAGCGATTCAGGAGCTCGATGGGCTGCATCCGCTGGCGGCCGAAGTCGTCGATCAGGAAGGTGCCGTTGTTGCTCTTCATCTGGAGCGGGGCCTCGCAGATCTTGGTCTCGTGATCGAAGTGGATCTCGAGGTCTTCCATGGTCAGCTCGCCGCCGGCGATCAGGGTCGGCCTCTTGATCTCGATCCAGCGCCGGTCGAAATCGTCCTCGCGCATCAGGCCCGAGGCGCGCGTCTCGACCGGCTCGTGGTTGGTGGGGTCGAAGACCTTGATGATCTGCCCCTCGGCGATGATGACCTTGGGGATCCAGACGCTGGTGCCGAAGCATCGGGTGATGCGCTCGGCGATGCTCGTCTTGCCGTTGCCGGGGTATCCGTAGAGGAACATCCCGCGCCCTGAGTTGATCGCGGGGCCGAGCGTGGCATACATCTCCTCGGAGATGAGGAGGTCGGAGAAGGCGCGGCGGAGGTCTTCTTCCTTGGGCTGTTCGGCGGCGATCGTCTGCGCGTTGACGGCCTTGACGTAGTCGTCGAACGGCACGGGGGCCGAGCCGACGTAGGCGCACTCTTCGAGGTAGACCTTGGCGCGGGCCCTGCCGGAATCCGTCAGTGAATAGAGGTAATCGTTGGCGGCCGACGCGTTGGTGTACGTGACGATCTGCTGGTTCTTCAGGCCGCGGAGGAAGTCGGGGAACGGGCTGAAGGGGAGTCCCAGCTCCTCGGCGATCCGACGGCCGGAGGAGACGCCGATGCCCAGCAAATATTTGAGGATCAGCCCCTCCACCTGCGCGGGGTTCAGGCCCGCCTCTTCGAACCCGGCCACCGGCCTGGGGCGGAACGGGATTTTCTTCGGGGCCAGTGCGGGCGAAAGGGCGGATGCCGAAGGTTCGGGGGGGGCGGAAACGGTCACGGTGTGGGGCTCCGGGTCGAATGGTCCTCGGCAGTCTCTCTGCGGAGACTCTAGGACCCGGGGCATGGGGCGTCAAACTTCGGCGAGCCGGTCCCGCAGGCGGTCGGCGAACGGCGAACCGGCGGGGAACCCGATCCGGACCCGCCGCGACTCCGGCCCGGTCGGCTCGATCGTCACGGTCCAGGCGTCGCGCGGCAGCCGGTCCCGGACCAGGTCGGCCCACTCGACCAGGCAGACCCCGCCGCCGTCCAGGTAATCCGACGCACCAAGCGCCTCGAAATCGTCGGGACCTCCCAGGCGATAGGCGTCGAAGTGGTAGACCGGGATCGTCCCCTCGTACTCGTGGATCAGGACGAACGTCGGGCTGGCGATCGCCCCCGGGTCGACCCCGAGCGCCTCGGCGATCGCCCGCGTGAGCCGGGTCTTGCCCGCCCCCAGCGGCCCGATCAGACCGATGACCGTCCCCAGCGCCACCACGTCCGCCAACGCCCGACCGAGCCGGTCGGTCTCGATTTCCGACCCGACCCCGATGATCAACTCGACAGGGGATGCCCTCTGGACCTGCATGGTGGATTCTCGGACCGATACGAGGTCGCACTCGGTCGTCGAGGCGGGGCTTCAGCCCGGCCCGGGCCGCAAGTGGTCGAATCCGCGTGCCGCGACCGGGGACGAAACGCCGTCCTCCCCAAGGAGCCAGAGGCCGGGGGTCGCGGTGATCGTCCCGACGCGGTGGACGGCGGCCGAGAGGGGCGGGGACTGCACGAGGCGGTCGGCGTCGCCGGGGGCGAGCACGACGCAGAGCTCGAAATCTTCGCCGTCGTGCAGGGCGTGATCGATGGCGGGACGCCCGTCCTGCCGGCTCATCGTCAAGGCGTCGGGATGGATCGGGATCGAGTCGGCGTCGAGGACCGCCCCGAGCCCGCCGCTCTCCTCCAGGATGTGGCCGAGGTCCGAGGCGAGTCCATCGGAGATGTCGATCAGCGCGTGCAGGGGGGCCTTGTGGTGCAAGACCAGGGCCTCGGCGACCCTCGGCTCGGGGCGGAGGTGGCGGCCGAGCAGGCTCCCGCCGAGCGGGCCGGTCAACAGGATCGCGTCGCCCGGCCGCGCGCCCGAGCGTCGGACCGGGCCGCGGGGGGTGGCCTCGCCCAGCACCGTGACGCTGATGACGAGCGGGCCGTCCCAGGCGTTGGTGTCGCCCCCCACGAGGTCGACCTCGAAGCGCTCGGCCAGCGCGATCATCCCCGCGTGAATCCCCCTAGCCACCTCCACGGCGCGATCGCGGGGCAAGGCCACCGCCACCACCGCGGCGATCGGCACGCCCGCCATCGCGGCGATGTCCGAGAGGTTGACCGCGAGTGCCTTGTATCCGATGTCGCCCGGCTCGTCGCGATCGAGCCGGAAGTGACGGCCGTCCATGAGCATGTCGGTCGTGATGAGCAGCTCTGCCGGGGAGGCGCGGAGGATCGCGCAGTCGTCGCCGATCCCGAGCATGGTCCGGCCCCGGACCTCGGTCCGCTCGCGGAACCAGGCGATCAGGTCGAACTCACCGGGCGAGGGCTGTCCGGTCATCGGTCGCGTCTCCTCCCCGCGAGGAAGGCCCGCGTCGCCCCCTCCGCCGCGCGTTCCAGGAGCGTCGAGGCCCGAGCGACCGCCTCGTCGAGCGAGATCGGGCCGGGGCAGATGCTGAAGTAGGCGTCGATCCCCTCGTCGAGGACGGCCTCGGCCCCGGGGCCGATCGTGCCGACGAGGGCGAGGGTCGGGCATCCGAGGGAGCGGGCCAGGCGGGCGACGCCGACGGCCGTCTTGCCGAAGGCGCTCGAAGCGTCGATGGCCCCCTCGCCGGTCAGGCAGAGGTCGGCATCGCGGAGCCGCCCGGCCAGCCCGACGGTGCGGAGCACCAGCGCCACGCCGGGCTCGAGCCCTCCCGAGGCGAAGGCGACCAGACCCCCGCCCAGACCCCCCGCCGCGCCGGCGCCGGGGAGGTCGCGGATCGCGACACCCAGGTCACGCTCGACGATCCGGGCGAAATGATCGAGGTTGCGGTCGAGCTCCTCGACCAGGCTCGGCGATGCCCCCTTCTGGGGCCCGTAGACCGCCGAGGCCCCGCGAGGGCCGCACAACGGGTTGTCGACGTCGCAGGCGACGGCCACTTCGATCCCCGCGAGCCTCGGGTCGCGTCCGCTCGGGTCGATGCGTTCGAGCCGCCCCAATCCGCCTCCACCGGGCGGCAGGTCGTCGCCATCGGGCCCGAGCAGGCGGAAGCCGAGCGCCTGGGCGAGCCCGGCCCCGCCGTCGTTGGTCGCGCTGCCGCCGATCCCGAGGATGACGCGGCGAGCCCCGGCCTCGACGGCCGCCAGGAGCAACTCGCCCGTCCCCCGGGTCGATGTCCGCGCAGGATCTCGCCGGCTGCGATCGATCAGCGTCAGTCCCGAGGCTGCCGCCATCTCGACGACCGCGGTCCGGCCGTCTCCCAGCATCCCGAACCGCGCGCGGACGGGCTCGCCAAGCGGACCCGAGACGTCGGCCTCGCGGAATGATCCCCCCGTCGCCGCCACCAGCGCCTCGACGGTCCCCTCGCCGCCGTCGGCCATCGGCGCCAGATCGATCGATGCGTCGGCCGCCGCCGCCGCCACGCCGCGCGCGATCGAAAGCGATGCCTCCGGTGCCGTCAGGCTCCCCTTGAACTTGTCGGGGGCGATCACCACCTTCATCGTCACGCCCGCCTCTTTGCCCCGCCGGAATCCATCCGATGCCGACCACGACCATCCTATCCGATCGGAGGTCCGACTCCAATCGCGACACGGTCGACTCGGCACACGAGATGGCGGGAACGGGTCGCATCCGGGAAGGATGAGGACCGAACGGAACGAGGAAGGCAGGCGTTCGCTGGCGATCTCTCGATCAGGTCGACCCGACCTCGACGGCCTGATCCTTGTTCAGGTGGATGATCTCTTCGCGGTAGACGTTCACGGAGTTCGGCGCCTCCACCCCGATCCGGACGGAGTTGCGGTCGATCTTGACGATGGTCACGCGCACGTCGTCGCCCACGTGGAACCGTTGACCGAGCTTCCTGCTCAGGACCAACATGGCTCGCTCCTTGTTGAAGACCTCATCGAAATCCCTTTCCAGTTCCCATCGACGCGAGCCCTGAAATTGCATCTCGCGTGCCGACGCACGATCGCACGTCTCCATCTCCGTCCCGCTTCGATTGCAAATCTTGCACTTTTAACAATTTAGACCGATGGAAGTGGACCGCCCATTTGCAAGACACGCTCGACCATTGTAAAAATTTCGGCGTTGATTGTAGATTTTTCCTTCAGACTCGCCCCTTTGCGACTTTTTGCAATGTCATTCGGCCAGGCTGAGCAGCCTGCCGGCGGCCATCTGGATTTCCGCTTTGGTGACCCCGGACCAGCACGACCCGGGCGGTGCCGCCGGCCGCTTGCCAGGTCGCCAGGAACGTCTCGTACCGCCTGACCGCCCGCCCCCTCGTCACAGGTCGAACACGTCGGAGGAACAGCCGCGCTGCTGTCCGGCCGCCGCCACGGTCGTGTCGCAGGGGCGGAACTGATCGCTGAGCCCGGCGGCGCGGATTCAACCAGTGATGGGCCGCCGGCCGCGAGCGAAGACGGCCCCGAGGGACGGCATGACGAGCCGCGGTGCGGACCGGCGGTCGAGGGCGGCGGCGTGCCGAGGGGATCACTGGCACGGGGCGGGGACCCTATGCGAGGATGTCATCGGGGTGTTCGGCTGGCGTGGTAGCCCCCATCGTCCCGGCCGGACCGGCCCTCGTCTACACGCCGACCGTCGGTGGCCTACACGCCACCGGGTCGGGGAAGCCCAGCCATTTCATCGCGGAAGAGGCCTTCAAATGAGAGCGCACTTATTCAAAATATCCGGTGTATCTCGCAAGTGCTGGCTCTCGTTGGCACTCGGTGTAGTCGCTTTGGGGCTCTCGCCTGCCTCCGCTCAATCTCCGCGGCGCCCGGTAGGTTCCGTTGACAAACCGGATAATAAAGTGTCCGAAGTCACCCCCCCGCTGAAGCGCATCATCTCCCTGAGCGGCGAGCAGAGGTCGCGCCGCGCGGCCATGCAAGACATTTGCCGCCAGGCAGGCATCGCGCTCAGGCTGGATGATGAGGCACTCGCGGCTGTCGGATTCAAGTCTGATGGACCGATCTCCGTCAAGATCACCGGCGAGTCGCTGCAAGATGTCCTCCGACGGATGATTGACTGGCGGGCTCATCCGGGTGTTTACCGGGAAGTCCGTGGTGGCGCAGTGGTCCTGACCACGCTCCAGGCCACTCGGGTACGAACGATGCGACATCTGCCCGAGTGGCTGAAGCCACTCCACGACCACGGGCTCCTCGCCACGGTCGACGATGCAGGCGGCGTGATCACGCTGACCTCCGGCGAAGTCATGACGGATGAGCTGCTCGCAAGGCTCGAAACGCTGCCTAAGTTGCGCGAGCTGGACCTGGGGGCGACGAAGACTCTGACGAGGACCGGGATGGCGCATCTGGGGAAATTACCCGCCCTGGAGATACTCCGACTTTCCAGCGTCATCCACGAGGGGGACGGCCTGGGAGATGCAGCACTCGAGGCGGTTTCCCGGATCCCGACACTCCTTGATCTGACCATCGCCGAATGCGGAACGACCGATGCCGGGGTACGACACCTGGAAGCGATGCCGCAACTGACGCATCTCACGCTCCGGCAGGAGGGACGGTTGACCGACGCGGCCCTCGCGTCGGTCGCGAAATTGAAACGGCTCAGGCAACTCGACCTCTCCAGCTACGTGGGGACCGCATCCTACGGCCGGATGCGTTTCACGCCGGAGGGCCTGAACCAGCTGGCAGGTCTGCAGGATCTGGAGGTGCTGCGACTGCCAGGTCACGCGCCGAGAGCGGACCTATTCCCGCTCCCGAAGCTGACCTCACTGGGCGTCGGCGGGGTCGACGACGCGGCGGCGACGCGCATCGCCCGGTGCAAAGACCTGCGTTCTCTGGAGTTGCAGTACCCAGACATCACCGATGACGGCTTGAAGCAGATCGCCACGCTTCCGGGACTTCGCCACCTGAGCCTCAGTAGCGGGATAATCACCGATGCGGGCATAGCTCACCTCGGTGCTTTGCCCCACCTGGAACACCTCGAACTCCGTGCCACCGGAGTCAGCGACGAGACGCTCAGACACCTGGCGGACGTGAAAACATTGACGCGGCTCGACCTGCACGGGAGCGGCCTTCCGGGTGTCAATCTCGGGAGGAGGTTCACGGCCGACGGTCTCCGGCAACTGAAGCGCCTCCCCCGCCTGAGGACGCTGTGGTTGACGAATCTCCAGCTGGACGGTGGCTTTGGCGTCCTGAAAGAGCTGACCCAGCTTCGCGAGCTGTCGCTCATGATGACAGACATCAGCGAAGGCGAAGTCGCGGCCCTCGAAGAAGCCCTGTCGGACACGACGGTCATCGCGATGTCGGGCGCCGGCCGTGTCGGGCTGCCGAAGGGGATGCGACCAGGCCGAGCCAAAAGTCAAAAATAGACAATTATTTTAATATCTTGAAATTTTATGAAACAGGCATCTGGCCGTTTGCGACTTCGCCCCCGCGGCGTGGCCCGGACGACATGTCGTGAATGGAGCCTCGTAAAGCACGGTTCGGGATGAGGCTGAATCCGCCGCTTGACGCGACGACAACTGTCCTCCGCATCGCGCAGGGCCGATCGAGAGGGCGGATTGAAGAATTTCATCGAGAAGGCGAGTCGCGCCGATCGCCTGGCGCCGGTGGTCCTACTGCTGGGCCTGAGCGTCTGGCTCTGGCCGATCGGGCTCGGGGGACGGATGCCCACCGGGGGCGACGTGACCCAGTTCTCCCTGGGGTTGATGGCCGTGCTGAGCGAGGCGATTCGCTCGGGCCGGCTTCCGCTCTGGAATGACCTCTGGGGTTACGGGTTCCCCGGGCTCGCCGAGAGCCAGATGGGCGTCTTCTACCCGCCGCATCTCGTCCTCTACGGCCTCCTCTCAGTGGAAGCGGCGTATACGTCCAGCCTCGTCTTGCACACCTTCTGGGGAGGCCTCGGGGCGTATTGGTGTTCGCGGCGGTTCGGGACTCTCCCCGCGGGGTCGGCGTTGGCCGGATTCGCGTGGTCGGCCTCGGGGTTCTTCGTGATCCACCTCCCGCACCAGTGGGGATACACAACGGGGAGCTGGATGCCCTGGGCCTGGGGCCTCGCCTGGTCGCTCGCCTCCGGCCAGGCGACCCGGCGCACGCCATTCCTGCTGGCGGTGGTGCTGACGCTCCAGGTGCTCCCCGGCCACTTCCAGCTCGCCTTCACGACTCAGCTGGGCGTGGCGATCGTGGGCCTATGGGCGTTCGCGGAAGGAATCGTGAAGTCCGCTCCCGTGCGTCGGGACCTCGGCGGCAGGAATACCACGAAAGTGGCGATGGCAATGGCGGCCGTCATCCCCCTGGCGGCGATGCAGCTCTGGCCGACGTATCGGTTGTCCCTCCTGGCCGGGCCCCGCGACTATGAGTACCTCTCGGGCTTCGCCGCGACGCCGGTCCACCTGGTCAACTACGTGGCGCCGGGCCTCTTCCACGGATCGCCGCTCTGGCGGCCCCTGGCGTGGGACCCGTTCCACACGTCCCCCGAGGAGCATCTGGCGTATGTGGGCCTGGTCCCGCTCTTCCTGGCGATCGGGGCGATCCACCGCGTGTTTCACCGTGAACCAGGGGTCCGCGTGCTGACGGTCCTCGTGGCGGCGACCCTCCTGCTGAGCCTGGGGCCATACGTCCCGGGTTTCTCGCTCTGGAGTCGGCTGCCGGGGTTCTCATTCTTCCGGGCCCCCGCGAGATGGAGCCTGGCGACCGGTTTGTCACTCTGCCTCCTGGCGGGAAAGGGGTTCGACCGATTGCCGAGCTGGCCGAGGCCCGGCCTTTCGATGGTGCGGTTCGTGGCCCTGGCCGCGCTCGCCCCGCTGGTCGTGGTGCTCGGGTTCGAGCTGGCCCTGGCCTCCACGGCGCGGCCGGGCTTGCCGGCGCTCGCCTCGGGATTCGACCGCGCCCGGGGCCTCTTGCCCTGGACGGGCGACCCCGATTTCCGCGACCTCATGGCGATCGCCCGCCGGCCCCAGGGCGATATGCGAGTCCGCACCGAGCTCGCGCGCCAGGGCGTCCGCCCCGTCCCCGCCGACGGCTTGCGACTGGATCAGCAGCGGTTTCAAATCTACGCGCACGAGCTGGGCGGGACCGGAGCGCTCCTCGTGGCGCTCGTGGTCGTCGCCCCCTTCGCGAGACGCCGTCCCCTCTTCGCCGCCGCACTGGTCGCCTTGACGTTCGCGGACCTCATCGGCCTGAGTCGGCGACGTGTGATCGGCCTCGACCCGATCCGGCCCCTGACGGAGCAGAGTCGGGTGCTGGGCCGTCTGGCCGGTTTGCCGAGGGGGACTCGCGTGGCGTCGGCCGACCTCAACAACTTGCCGATGGTCGCCGGAGCATCCCCGATCTCGCCGTATCGGACGCTCGACTTGCCCACGCTCGCGGCCTTGACCCACCTGACGATGGAGATTCCCGGGCGTCCCGGGACCGTCGCCGCGCTCCGGGCCACGGGCACAGGCGTTCGAGTATTTGTCCCGGTCGAGACCGCCCAGCTCCCGACCAGGGCCGCCGGCATCCCCGGCCGGGGGGCACGTCAGACGATCGTCGATCCCATCCTGGCCGGATGGCTGTACGGAGCCCCCTGGGTGGCCCAAACCGGGCCGAAGGCGTCGACCTTCACCCTCTGGCATCCCGAGCCTCCGGGCGCGAGGGCATGGCTCGTCCCGCTGACCTCGAGTCGGCTCGCCGCGATCCACAAGTCGTCGGCCGGCGACCCGGCAGTCGTCCTTGCCGTCCTCGACCATGCCCTCCCCCTGGAGATCCGGTCCGCTCGCCCCGAGCGACTGGAACTCGACGTTCACGCCGAAGGGCCGGCGACCGTGATCGTCTCGCAACTGGCCCATCCGCAATGGCGCGCCGAATGGAGAGGGCAGGGGGGGGTGAACGCGGCGACCATCGGGCGTGTCTTCGAGGGGAGGCGACCCGGGGAGGGGGCCTGGCAGGCGGTGGAGGTCCCCGGCCCCGGTGCGTGGACCTTGCGGATGGGCTACGATGACCGCGACGTCCGCACGGGCCTCGCGGTGTCGGCCGCGGCATGGGCCTCGGGCCTGGTGGCGTATTTCTGGTCCGGGCGCGGGCCGAACTCGGGGCGAAGGGGACGCGAATGATCGGCGTGGCGATCGTAGGAGCGTCGGGGTACGCCTCGCGCGAGTTGATCCGCATCCTGTTGAACCACCCGGGCGCGCGGATCACCGTGGCGACCTCGAGGCAGGACGAGGCCCCCCGGCTCGACGCCCTCCACCCGAGCCTAACGGGCCGGATCGACCTGACTTGCGAGCCCTTCGACGCCGACCGCATTGCCGAGCGGGCCTCGGTCGCCATCCTTGGCCTGCCGCACACGGCGAGCCTGGCCGTCACCCCCGACCTCCGCCGGCGCGGGGTCCGCGTGATCGACCTGAGCGCCGACTATCGCCTGACCGATGCGCAGGTCTATGCCGACTGGTACGGCCACGCCCACACCGACCCGGAAGGGCTTGGCCAGGCGGTCTATGGCCTCCCTGAAATCTACCGCGAGGCCATCCCGCCGGCCGGACTGATCGCCAACCCCGGCTGCCATACCTCGACGAGCATCCTGGCGTTGGCCCCCTTGATCGCCGCGGACCTGATCGAGCGGACCGGCATCATCATCGACGCCAAGAGCGGCGTCTCGGGCGCGGGGCGCTCGCCCAAGCTGGCGACGCACTTCCCCGAGTGCAACGAGAGCTTCTCGGCCTACAACGTCGGCCGGCACCGGCACACGCCCGAGATCGACCAGGTCCTCACCGACGTCGGCCGCGCCCGGGGCGAGTCCGTCGAGGTGATCTTTACCCCCCACCTCGTCCCCATGGACCGCGGCCTCTTCGCCACGATCTACGCAGTCCCGAGGACCGTCGCCGTCGAGAGCGACCTGCTCGAACTCTACCGCTCTTACTACGCCGAGAGTCCCTTCGTCCGCGTCGTCAAGGGGCTCCCCGCCACCAAGGATTCGGCCTTCACCAACTTCTGCGACATCGGCGTGCGGGTCGTGCGCGGGCGGATCGTGATCCTGGCGTGCCTGGACAACCTGATCAAGGGGGCGTCCGGGGTCGCGGTGCAGAACTTCAACCTGATGTTCGGTTTCCCCGAGACGACGGCACAGCTCTGAAGTCTGCGGCAGGTTCTCTTGGAACCGATCCACCGGGAAAGGGCTTGTTGTATTGATCGGCCAACCGACCCCAAACCGCTCTACTCGGTGGCGTGCTCGAATAGCTCACTTGCCTGACTCACCGGAATGCATGCATGGAAGAGAGTCCGGTTGATTTTCGACGACCGAACAATTCCATATACTTCCCTGTCTGAAACCATAAATGCTCCTGCGAAGGAGATTTGCTGTGATGGCGTGGTGGCAACTTTATGCAGATGACGCGGATCGGGAGTGGAGCGTTCCTGGCGTCGGAGTGATCCATGCCGATGCTCGAGATGGATCGGTTGATATTTATGTCAATGTGCAAGCCATTTCCGGTCAGGCGAAGGGCCTTGCCAAGGCGTCGTTTCGCAATGTCTTGCGGTCCCTCACCCAGCAGGTCCCCTTTCTGATCACGACCGACATTCAGATGGAGGTCTGCTCGCTGGTATCGCTCAGAGAGCGCTATGAATCAGACGGTTTGCCTGACGTCGATAACATCCTCAAGCCCACCATCGACGCCTTGACGGGTCCAGAGGGCGTCATGGTCAACGATTGCCAGCTGCAGAGCGTATTGTCCTATTGGGTGACAACCTGCAAATCGCACGATTTGCACATCAAGATTCAGTCATTCGATGCGTTCACAAAGCCGAAGAAATCGCTCATTTTTGTCGAGGTGATGAGGGCTCTCTATCTCCCCTTCAGCGATGAGATGCCTCCAGAGATCAACTTAAATTTACTTGAGGGCCTAATCGAACAATTCGATGGCCGCGCGGAATTGGAGGAAAGGGGATTCGATTATAGCTTGATCTACAGCATGATGCCTCAGCAGAGGCTTTTCCATAGGACGAGGGTTAGAGAGTTCCGTCGCATGACCGCCACTGATTACCGATTACACATCATGAGTAAGCTGGCCCCGCGAGCGGGCAGCAGCGTCGAGGTGTAATGCTGCTAACCACTCACCCCGGCGGGACACTCACCTTACGGCTCGCTCACCCTTTCCCCTGCGGTATAACTTGATCTCTATCACCCAGCCCCCCCTTGAGCGGGACCTTGCGGACGGGCTTGGGAGGCGGGGGGGTGTCGTCGTCCTCATCCTTGGCCTCCTCGGCGGGGGCGGTGGGGACGGGGAGGGGGCGGAGCGAAAGGGAAATCTTCTTGGCCTCG
>JAABUS010003361.1_pt1 | contig 26237 bp, 19 predicted proteins | sample 5560161 | NCBI WGS metagenome assembly JAABUS01 (sample SAMN10711885, study PRJNA513376) | rock metagenome | isolation source: Antarctica rocks | place: Antarctica: Victoria Land, Trio Nunatak nord | collected 2016-01-04
GGGCTACGGGGTCAGTCATGTTCGTGGATCGGGTCACGATATTCGTCCGAGGGGGCGACGGCGGCAACGGGTGCGTCAGCTTCCGGCGCGAGAAGTACGCACCCAGGGGCGGGCCGAACGGCGGCGACGGCGGCGATGGCGGCAATGTCATCGTACGCGCCGTCGAGGGGCTCTCGAACCTCGCACACCTGTCGTCCCAGCGTCACTTCAAGGCCGACCGGGGCGACCACGGCCAGGGTTCGGACTGCACCGGTCGAGGGGCCTCGGACCTCACCATCGATGTCCCGGCAGGGACCATCATCCGCGACCGTGACCGCGGCCACGTGCTCCGCGATATGAAGAAGGCGGGTGATTCGGTGGTCGTCGCTCGCGGAGGCCGAGGCGGACACGGCAATGCGTTCTTCAAGTCGAGCATCAATCGTGCCCCCCGACAGCACGAAGAAGGCATCGCGGGCGAGGAGCGGTGGGTTTCGCTCGAGTTGAAGATCATCGCCGATGTCGGACTCGTGGGCCTGCCCAACGCGGGCAAATCGACCTTGTTGTCGCGGATCTCACGCGCCCATCCCGAGATCGCCGATTACCCCTTCACGACCAAGTACCCGAACCTGGGGACGGTCCACGCCGGACCCGATCGGACCTTCGTCGTGGCCGACATACCCGGCCTCATCGAGGGGGCCCACGAAGGCCACGGCCTCGGCCACGAGTTCCTCCGCCATGTCGAACGGACCCGGCTGCTCGTGCATCTGATCGACGCGGCCCCGATCGACGGATCCGACCCCGTGGCCAATTATCGGACGATCCGGCAGGAATTGGAGCACTATAGCGCCGCCCTGGCCCACCGGCCCGAGCTCCTGGTGGTCACCAAGATGGACCTGACCGACGCCGGCGAGTCTCGTGAGCGCATCGCCTCCGAACTCTGCCGCGAAGTCGTCCCCATCTCCGCCGTCACCGGCCAGGGGGTCCCGCAACTGATCCATCACATCGTCGAACTCCTGGATCGACTCCCCGCCGCGCCCTCTCCGGCCCCCGCGCCCCCTCCGATCCTCCCAACCGCATCCGCGTCGGGGCCGGTCGCCGCCGTGCCGGCGGAAGCGGGCTCGAACCATTCGGACGCATAGACGATGCTCCGCGTCGTCGTCGACCTGGGCAATTCGAGGGTCAAGTGGGGACGTCTGGGACCATCGGTCGATATCGAAGCCTCGATGGCCCTCTCGATCGACGGTCTCGGAGCGTGGGCGGAGGCCTGGGAACTCTGGAACCCCGGGGGCGTCGAATCCTCGACCTGGGCCGTCGCGTCGGTCAATCCGCCGGCGGCCGATCAACTCCATGCATTCTTTCACGAGCATGGAATCCGCGACGCGCGCTGGTATCGCTCGGCGGCCGATGTGCCGTTGCGGCACGGCCTGGAACGCCCCCAGACCGCCGGCGCGGATCGCGCCTGCGCGGTGGCGGCGGCCATCGCCCTCCATCCGGATGGCGGCCCAGGGCTGGTCGTCTCGTGCGGGACGGCGATCACGGTCGACCGGATCGCGGTCGACGGGACCTGGCAGGGGGGGGCGATCGCTCCCGGTTTGCGCCTTTCCGCACGGGCGCTCCATCTCTTCACGGCGCAGCTACCCGAGGTCGGAGTCACGGAGGTTCCCCCGGCCTGGGGGTCTTCCACTCTCCCCGCCCTGGCCGCGGGCGTCTTCTGGGGAGTCGTCGGTTCGATCCGAGAGTTGCTGGAGCGGCAGGCGAACGACCTCTCGCCGTCCCCTTGGCTCCTCTGGACGGGAGGAGATGCACCGACCCTCGCCCCCTTCGTCGTCGGCGATGGCGCGCACATCGTGCCCGACCTGGTGCTTCAGGGACTGGCCCGAGTCGCCCACGGACCTATCGATCCATGAGCCTTGCACGGGCGGGCGCCCGCGTCTGTGTCCTGACCCCGCAGGGACGGGGTGCGGTGGCCGTCGTCAGGCTCTGGGGACCGCTGGCGCTGGCCGTGGCCGATGCGGCGTTCCGGCCCCGGCGAGGCCCTTCCCTGGCGGAGACATCGCCGGGGAGGCTCCGGCTCGGACGGATGGGGGCGGGGATCGGCGATGAGGTCGTGGCGGTCGTCATCGCATCTGAGCCGCCCGAGGTCGAGGTGTACGCGCACGGCGGCGCCGCCGCGGTCGCGCTGGTGGCCGAGGCGCTGGTCGGCGAGGGTGCCGAGATGCGAAGGCCGGTCGCGTGGGTCCGGCACGACGCGAGATACGCGATCGCGGCCGAGGCACGCGTCGACCTGGTCAGGGCACCCACGGTCCGGACGGCCGAAATTCTCCTCGAACAAGCCCAGGGTGCTCTCGAGGCCGACGTCCGCGCGGCCCTTGGCGCCCTCACCGATGAGCCCGCGAAGGCACTCGACCTTGTGGATGCCCTGCTGCGCCGGGCGGATGTCGGACTACGCCTGATCGCCGGCTGGCGGGTCGTGCTGGCCGGTCGGCCGAACGTCGGCAAGAGCCGGCTGCTGAATGCCCTGACGGGATACGACCGTGCCATCGTCGATGCGACCCCGGGGACGACACGCGACGTGGTGACCGCCAGGACCGCGTTCGAGGGCTGGCCCGTCGAGCTGGCCGACACGGCCGGTCTGCGCCCTTCGGACGACCCGATCGAGGCGGCGGGCGTGACGCTCGCGCGTGCCCGGCAAGGAGAGGCCGATCTCGTCCTGGTGGTACTGGACCGTTCGGAGCCCTTGAGAGACCTCGATCGGGCGGTCGTCTCCGAACAGGCCGGTGGCCTGATCGTTGCCAACAAGTGCGACCTACCGGCGGCATGGAGCGCCGCGGAGCTCGACGCGGTCTCGGTCTCGGCCGAGCGCGGCGATGGGATCGAGGAATTGGTCTCGACCGTCGCTCGCCGACTCATCCCCGATGCTCCGCCCCCCTCACGTGGCGTCCCCTTCCGAGCCTCCCAGGTGCGCCGCCTGCAAGCCGCCCGCGATGCCCTCGTGGCGGGCGATCATGGCTCGGCGGCCCGCAACCTGGCCGTCATGTGCGCCGAGCTTCCCCGCCCGTTCGATCGGTCTGACTGAGAGGGTCTGCAAGCAGGAGAAGCCGAGGCGAAACCGGAGAAAGGCTCCTGCGCCGTGCCTGTCCCCCTTTTCGTACACGCGTTGAGGGAGGGTCTCGGAGGATTCTCTCTGACGGTCCACGACGGCCGTCCCACGGTCGGAGGGCCCGGGCTCAAGGCGAGTCCGATGGGGGAGCCGGAGGGATGCTTCGAAGCTCTGCGCCGGACAGCGAGGCAGAGCTCTCGGGGCTCAGTCTCAGGTCCTCACCCTCGAGCGACCAGGCCGGTCGGGTTGCGTCCCACTCCTTGACGAATTTCAGGTCGCCGTGGATGGGGGACTCCTCGAGAGGGCCGATGGCGACCTGCCACGATTGGAGGTCGTAGCTGGCGGGGATCGCCCCGGGCTGCGCGGACTGGTCGCGGCGGTAGGTGTCGATCTGGTGATAGCCGACCGCCTGCCCTTTCCAGCGGATGCGGTCGTGCAACGAAATGAGCGCATCCTGGCCATCGACGCGGAGCAGGGGGGCTCCTTCGGCCGTGGTGGCGAAGTTGGAGTTGCGGGCGATGATCTCGACGGCGGGCAACTCAGGCTCGTCGGGCGCGCTCTCGAGCAGGACCAACCCGCCCGCCACCCGAGCCGAGACATGCTCCAGGTTCAGCTTGAACGCGTCGCCGCCCTGCCCCTGGCCGCGGGGCGAGCCATGGGCATGCACAAAGCTCCCTCCGGTCGACAGGACGACATTGTTCAATTCGAGATTGAGGTGGGGTCCCGGTGCGACATCGATGAGGTCGTCTCCCGAGCGGAGAAGGCTGTCCTTCAGGCGGACCGTGGCGGCGATCGGGGTGCGGCCTGCGTCTCTCCCGTCCGCCTGGTTGTCGCTCGTGCGGAGCACCACTGCGGCCGAGTTCATCCCTTCTCCTTCGATCGTGAGGGTGCAGTCCTTCAGGCTCAGTTCCGCCCCCGCCCAGACCCAGAACGCCGCCCATCGTCCTTCACGGGGCGCATCCGACCGGGGCAGGAGGATATCGATCCCCTCCAGTTCCAGCGCACCCGACCGAAGTTCGAGCCAGACCGACGGCGTGGTCGGCACCTTGGGATCGGCCGGAGATGGCCGGAAGCGAAGTTTTGGGCGGGTCTTCCCGGGTTCCGCGCGGATACTCCAGGGACCTTCCGCCCGAATCTGGGAGCTCGAAACGGTCCAATCGGCATCTGAAGCCACGACGAGCTCCTGGCCGCGCACGGGGGCACGACCGAGGGCTTTCTGGAAGGCTTCGGCGGTATCCAATCGCGGCGGGTTGCCCTCACCAGCCCCGGGTTTCAAAGGGTTGGAGGCCGCGGGGGACGCCGATGCGTCCGGATCGGTCGCCGCGGCCGCCCGGGGTGGGGCGGATGCCTCGGGCTCGGTCGCCTGCTCAGGAGCGTCATCCGATCGGCGCGGTGAGGGATCGACACCCATCGGGAGCAGGTCGGAAACGTCTGGTGGGGCGTCGATCCGAGGCGATTCCCCGTCTCCACCCTCCGCGGGGATGGGCATGGGCATAGGCATGGGCAAGGCCGAGCTGGACTCGCGAGGGTCCTGCCCTCCGTCGAGTGAACGCGGCGTCTCGGGGAGAGGTGCCCTTTCTCTTCGCGCCGCCGGTGTGTTCGCCGCCAGCGCGACACCCGCGGCGAGCGTGCCCAAGGGTCCCCGACGTGCCCCCGGCGGGCGGGTCCCGCGAGGGATCGCGGCGAGCCGAAGCGCCTGACCGGGATTGCTCGGCTCGCGTGCAAGGGCCTGCTCCGGGTCCATGGCCTCCCAGATGGAGGCCTGGGTGGTCGTCGATACGCTCTCGCGAATCGCCGAGGCGTCTTCGATCCAGAGGCTTGGCTCGCGGATCGCCGACCGATCGGAGCTACGTCCGGTCGGCTGGAGGAAGGTGCCGACCCGCGAGTAGAGGTTTCCCCGGCCTCGCCAATCGAGGCCATCGGGGTCGTCGGTCGCCACGAGGGTCACGCTGCTGTCGTGCGGCGGGGCGATGGCCGAATCCTCGACCGCAACGCGGGGGGCCGTCCCTTCGAATCGGAATACAGGCCCCTCGCCCGCAAGAATGCTGACATGGTGGAGCGACAGGTCAGCGACATCCAGGCCTGCACCGCCGCCGTTATCGAACCGGAACGCCGGCCCGTCCGCGGCTAGCGTGCAGTCGCGCAAGAGCACGTCGACCGGGCCCTCGGCGTGCACGCCGACCTCCCCCGCGCCGAAGTGGCAGGCGTCGGCCACGACCGAGGCGCGCCAGCCCTGTCCTGCCGGCTTTCGTATGCTCGATCCGACGTGAAGGGCGGCCGAGCGGCCGCGACCGGCCGATGGGCCGATGCGGCGGAAGAGGCATCGGCGAATCGCGAGTTGGGTGTCTTCCGTCCGGAGCGCGTCGGCATCGCGATCCTCCGACTCGACCACGAATTCGAGGCCCTCCAGGGTCAGGCGTCCTCCCTTCACGTCGAGGACAGCCCGATCCGTGTTCCCCGGGCCATCCGGCGCGCGGGCGGCCCGGAGGATCGGGCGGATTCCCCTTCCAGCCTTGATCGTCAGGCCCTGGGGTAGGAGTCGCGCCGGAGACCGGCGATCGGTTCGTCTGGCGCCAACGGTGTAAGGACCCTCTTCCGTCAAGGTCACCACAGAGTCCGGAGGCGCCGAGGTCAGGACCGACAGCAGGTCTTCGTCCGCGGTCACGGAGATGTCGCGAGAGGAGGAACGGGCCACGTCGGCCGGTCCGGACTCCGGAAGCTCATAGGCCCCAAGCGTATCCTCGGGGACGTCGGGCCGACGCTCGCGGCCCGTGATCGACTTCGGGGACGAGGCCGTCCACTTCGAGGGAGCATCGGGCGAGGTGGTCGGCGTCGGCTCTTCCTGTCCCCACCAGGTCAGGGTCGCCACGACCACGCTGAAGGCCAGAGCGGGGATCCCCCAGACGAGGTGCCGCTCCCAGGCCGGTGGGGGCGTCACCGTCATCCAGACAAGGCCCTCGGGGTTGAGGGAGCGGAGGCCCAGGGCTCCCGCGACGAGGAGCAGGTCGCGGACGAGTTGCTCGGGCGTCTGATAACGCCGGTCGCGGTCCTTGGCCATCAGCTTCTCGACGATGCTCGCCAGGTGGGCCGGGACCTTCGAATTCAGTGAGCGGACATCGGGAGGCGTGTCCTCCTGGTGGTGCAGGAGTTTCTGGAGCACGGTCCCGTCCGGAAAGGGAGGACGTCCCGTGAGGATATAGAAGAGGGTGCAGCCGAGCGAATAGAGGTCGCTCCGGACGTCGACGCTGCGCGGGTCGCGCGCCTGCTCTGGACTGATGTAGTCGAACGTGCCCAGGGTCATCCCGCTCTGCGTCAACCCGTCGTCGCCGTCGCGCTCGAACCGCCGCGCCAGGCCCATGTCGACCAGTTTCGCCCGGCCGAACGGCGTGATGATGATGTTCGACGGCTTGACGTCGCGATGCACCACCCCGCGCTCGTTGGCATGCACCAGGGCGTTGGCGATCTGCAGTATGTAGTTGATCGCCTCCCCGACCGGGGGGACGCCCCCCCGCTCGACACGCTGCCGGATCGTGGTCCCTTCGATATATTCGAACGCGATGAAGTGATAGTCCGCGTCGTGGCCAATGGTGTAAACCCGGGCGATGTTCTCGTGATCGAGTCTCGCCGCGGCGCGACCTTCCTGATAGAACCTCTGCACGACCTCGGGGTCGACAGCCTGCCCTGGCGGCAAGAGCTTCAGCGCGACCGTCCGTTGGAGACGAGAGTCGAGGGCGCGGTAGACCGCCCCCATTCCCCCGACGCCAATGCTCTCGACGAGCTCGAAACAATCGATCCGCTGCCCGAGCAACGGCAGAGGGATAGGTCCCGCCACCTTCCCCTGTACCCGACGCGAGGAAGAACCCCCCGAGATCACCGTCGCCGCATCGCGAACGGGCAAGCCCGGACCGGCGGCGGGGCGATTCGCCCCGCCTGGGTCCGTGCCCTCGGATGGCCCTGCGCTCGGGAGCGGTTCGAATGGCGACATCAAATGGCTCAATCGGGACTTCGGGGAAAGCTCCCCGTAGGACTTCCGTGTTGCCCGAAAAGAATGGGGGTGACTTGGCGGGAGAGGTGCATGCAATCGCCTCGGCCCCACCTAAATATAGGATTAAGGCGTCGTGATGTCAATCACTCCATCACGGCCGCCGCCAATGCAACTTTGATACCGAAGCAAAGGCCGATGCGCCGACCTGAAGGACGAGCGGAGAATTGCGATGGCGAATCGAGGAGGATAGGTCTTCGATCCGTCAGTCGAACGCCGCTTCGAGTGCGGCGATCGTCTGGCGAATCCCCTCGTTATGGGGCTGGAGTTTCTGCGAGCGGCGTAACGTCGTGAGCGCATCGCCACGCCGGTTGAGACGAATCTCGCACTGAGCGAGCCCCCCCAACGCACCGATATGATAGGAGTTCAACTCGAGTACGCGGCGACAATCGGCCGCGCTCGCATCGAATCGCCCCCTGATGAATTCGGCGATCGCCCGTTGATTGTAAGCCTCGGCAAACTTCGGCGACCGTTCGATCAAACGGTTGACCTGTCGCATCGCCTCCTCCAACCGCTGTTTGCCGATCAGGTCCCGGACCTGTTCCAGCAGCCGATTGTTCTCGGGTGTGTCGGCGCGAAACCAGACGCCCCAGAGAGCACCCTCCGCCAGGCCGCGCACGATCGGATCGTCATCGCGAAGCGCGCGCGCGAGCAGCGCATTATCCTCGTTGCCACCGAAATGCCCGAGTGCGAATATCGCCGCGCGTCGTGTCTTTCCATCGGAAGATTCGACCAGGCGTGCGAGTCCTTCGCGGGTGAAACGTGCGGGGACTTGCTGGGTGAATGCTGCGAGGTCCCTGGTGCGTAGGAAGTTCTCGTAATACTCGACGAGCAACGACCCGGTGTCTGACTTCAGGGTGCCGCGTCCTTCGACTCGAGGCGAGTCGGCGGGACCAGGCGTATTCGCCTGCGATGCGACGGTGCTGAAGACCAGGGAGACGGCCGCCAGGACGACCACGACGGGGCGAGGAGACCTTGCGAGAGGGTATCCGCCGGCCGTTGGCGCTTTTCCGATCGGTCGTCGAGCCATGTATTAGACTCCAAGGCAGGCGGAGGGCGATCATCTCGGGAACGCTTGACCGGGGAGGCTGGCGCGGACGCGCCGGTGACACAGGTGAGTGTATCCGCCAAGCGGCGCCCATTCCACGTGATCATCCGTCATCCGCGTCCGAATCGCTCGCGGGGCGTCATGTCGGGCCGCTCCCCGCGAGGGTCGTCATCGCCAGGACCTCGCGAGAGGGGACATGCCGGCGGGATTGGCCGTCCCCGGAGAGCGTCAGGCCGTGCAGCAGGTCAATGTCGTCGAGGCGACCGCGCACGGTGCCCGATGGGGTCGAGACTTCGACCGTCTGTCCCCAGTGTTCGCTCCGCTCCCGCCAGCGAGGATTGAGCGCCTGAGGCCCGTGGGTGCGCCCGGCGTCATACAAGTCGTCGAGCCGCTCGATCAGGTCGCGCGCGAGTTCCGAGCGATCGGCGTGCCCGCCCGTGAGGATCAATAGGGACGTCGCCGAATCCTGCAGCTCGTCGGGGAACTCGTCGGGACGGAGGTTGACGTTGAGGCCGATGCCGATCACCGCGCCCGGGCCGCGCTCGACCAGGATTCCCGCGATCTTGCGGCCGTCGACGCGGACATCATTGGGCCATTTGATCCTGACGTCGCGTCCCGATCGGGCGGCGACCACCTCGACGACGGCGAGCGCCGCCAGCGCGGTCAGCCAGGCGGGGTCGGCGGTCGGCTCGGGCGGGAAGAGCAGGACTGACATCAAGAGCGACGTGCCCGTGGGAGCCGTCCAGGCTCGCCCCCGACGCCCACGGCCTGCCGTCTGCTCCTCGGCGAAGACGACCAGGCCCTCGTTCGCGATCGATCCGGCACCGCGGGCCGCCACGTCGTTGGTGCTCCCCACCCGGTTCCAGACGGCGATCCTCCGCCCCACCAGGCGAGTCCGGAGTTCGAATTCAATCTGGTCGGGGCAGAGCCTCGCCGCCGGCGCCCGATAGACGAACCCGCCGTAAGGGTGCTCTTCGATCGCGAACCCGAACCGTCGCAACTCCTCAATGTCGTCCCGCACGCCCGCGAGGTCCTCGCCCAGTTCGGCGGGCGCGACGAACGCGCCTTGCGCGTCGCGCAGTCGGCGGAGCAGGGGGATGTTCAAGGCGGCAACGCCTGGTCGAAGTCGAGTCCGACGTCGAGCGATGGGGCCGAGTGGGTCAGGGCGCCGACGCTGATCCGATCGACCCCGGTCCTCGCCAGGGCCGCGACGCCGGCCAGGGTCACGCCGCCGGACGCCTCGAGTTCCACCCGAGGTGCCCTGGCGTCGCGGCGGCGGACCGCCTCGACCAGGCGATCCGGGTCGAAGTTGTCGACCAGGATAATGTCGGGGCCACATTCGAGCGCCCGGTCGAGCCCTTCGAGCGTGTCGACCTCGATCTCGATGACCATCCCCGTCGGGGCGTGCGCCCGCGCCGACGCGAGGGCTATGCCGATCGGATCGGTGCCGGTCGCCAGCCAGGCGAGGTGGTTGTCCTTGATCAAGACCGCGTCGTAGAGGCCGAACCGATGGTTCCGTCCGCCGCCGCAGCGCACCGCGTATTTCTCGAGCGCACGCCAGCCCGGCGTGGTCTTGCGCGTGTCGAGGATCGCCGCGTGCGTCCCCTCCACCGCGGCGACGAACCGCGCCGTCAGGGTCGCGATCCCGCTGAGCCGCTGGAGGAAGTTCAAGGCCGTGCGTTCCCAGGCCAGGAGCGATCGCATCGAGCCCGAGACCCGCGCGAACTCGGATCCGCCCGACACCTTGTCTCCGTCCACGCGGCCCTCGCTCGGATGGAATGCCAGTTCGAAGCGGGCGGCGAGCAAGGAGACGACCGGCAATCCCGCGACGACCCCTTCCGACCTGCTCGCCAGCCGCGCCGACCCCCTGGCCCTGGCGGGGATCGTCAGATAGGCGGTCAGGTCCCCCGCCCGTCCCAGGTCCTCGGCCAGGGCAAGGTCGATCAGGGTCTCCGCGTTCTTCCGCTCGGCCTCGTCGAAATTGGGGCTTCTCATGTGCGGAACCCACCCGACAGGGATTGCCACGCTCGCGGGATGGGGGCGATCAGCTCGAAGGCTTGGGCCGGCGCTGGCCCTTCTTGCCCTTGCCCGCCTTGGCGACGGAGCGGGCGCTCACCGCCTGCGGAGACGCGAGCGAGCCGCCGCCGGCCCCCGAGCGGATTTGCATCACCCGATCGCGGAGCGCCGCGGCGCGTTCGAATTCGAGGTTCTCGGCGGCGCGGAGCATCTCGGCTTCGAGTTCGTTGATGTATTCCTCGGTGACGTCGGTCACCTCGTCGCGGCCGACCGCCTTGCGGGCCTCGACCTTGGCCTGGGTCTCTTCCTCGATACCCCGCCGGATGGCCTTGACGATGGACTCGGGGGTGATCCCGTGCTCGGTGTTGTAGGCCAGTTGCAAGGCCCGGCGTCGGTTGGTCTCGTCCATCGCGCGTTGCATCGACTGGGTGACCTTGTCGGCGTAGAGGACCACCTCGGCGTTGACGTGGCGGGCGGAGCGGCCGATCGTCTGGATCAGCGAGGTCTCGCTCCGGAGGAAACCCTCCTTGTCCGCGTCGAGGATGCAGACCATCGAGACCTCGGGGAGGTCGAGCCCCTCGCGGAGGAGGTTGACGCCGATGAGGGTGTCGAACGCCCCTTCGCGGAGCTCGCGGAGGATGGTCACCCGCTCGATCGCGTTGAGCTCGGAGTGGAGCCACTTGCATCGCAGTCCCTGCTCCTTGAAGAACTGCGAGAGGTCTTCGGCGAGCCGCTTGGTGAGCGTGGTGACGAGGACACGCTCGCCCTTCGCGGCCCGGAGCTTGATCTCTTCCAGGAGGGCGGGGACCTGGCCACGCGCCGGCTCGACGCGGACGACCGGGTCGATCAGGCCGGTGGGGCGGATCACCTGCTCGACGACTTCCCCCCCCGACATCGTGACCTCGTAGTCGCTGGGGGTGGCCGAGACGTAGATGCGCTGGCCGAGCTTCTTTTCCCACTCGTCGAACCGCAGCGGGCGGTTGTCGAGGGCGCTGGGGAGCCGGAAGCCGTGCTCGACGAGGGTGCTCTTGCGGCTGAAGTCGCCGGCGAACATCCCGCGGACCTGGGGCGCCGTCACGTGGGACTCGTCCATGAAGAGCAGGCTCCCCTCGGGGAAGAAGTCGAGGAGCGTGTTGGGTGTCTCGCCCGGCTGCCGGCTGGAGAGGTGCCGGCTGTAATTCTCGATCCCCGAGCAGTAGCCGACCTCGAGCAGCATCTCCATATCGTACCGGGTCCGCGCGGCGAGCCGTTGCGCCTCCAGGAGCTTGCCCTGCTCCTTGAGCGTCTTCAGCCGCTCGTCCAGTTCGTTCCCGATCGCCTCGACCGCCCCCTTGATCCGCTCCTCGGGCAGGACGAAGTGCTTGGCCGGGTAGATGTACATCTCCTCCTTCTTCTCGAGGACCGAGCCGGTCAGCGGGTCGATCACGGCGAGCGTCTCGACCTCGTCGCCGAAGAGCTCGATCCGGTAGGCGACCTCCTCGTACGCCGGCCAGACCTCGACCACGTCGCCCCGGACGCGGAACTTCCCGCGCTCGAAGGCGATGTCGTTGCGGTCGTACTGGATGTCGACGAGCTTCAGGAGCGTCTGGTCGCGGTCGACCGAATCGCCGACCTGGAGGCGGACCATCATCTTGCGATAATCGTCGGGGGAGCCGAGGCCGTAGATGCACGAGACGCTGGCGATGACGATCACGTCCTGGCGGCTGACCAGGGCGCTGGTGGCGGCCAGGCGGAGCCGTTCGATCTCCTCGTTGATCGAGGCGTCCTTCTCGATGTAGATGTCGCGCTGGGGGATGTAGGCTTCGGGCTGATAATAGTCGTAATAGCTGACGAAGTAGCGGACGGCGTTGTGCGGGAAGAACTCCTTGAACTCGCCGTAGAGCTGTGCGGCGAGCGTCTTGTTGTGCGACATGACGAGCGCGGGGCGGTCCATCTGGGCGATCACGTTGGCCATCGTGAACGTCTTGCCCGAGCCCGTGACGCCGAGCAAGGTCTGATGTCCACGCCCCTCGCGGAGGGCCGCCACGAGTTGCTCGATCGCCCGGGGCTGATCGCCCGCCGGCTGATATGGGGACACCAACTGGAATTGGGACATGACGATCCGTCTAGAGGGTGTGACGGCTCGGGCCCGCGTCCCGCACCGTGGATGGGGGCGTCACCGGCCGTTCCGCGGGCTCGAACCTGAGATAGGGACGGAGTGCCCCGACCGTGGCCGGGCCGACCCCTCGGACGCGCCGATCCATGTCGTCGAGCGAACGAAAGGAAGCGGTCTCTCTCTCCGCGACGATCGCGCGGGCGAGTACCGGGCCGATCCTCGGAAGGGCAAGCAGGACTTCGGGAGGGACGGTGTTCGGGTCGATTTGCAGAGTCGGGACTCGTGAGATCGTACCGGTTTGTCGGGGCGTCGCCGAGCAGAGTCCCAGCGCACCGGCGGTCGCCCCGAGCAGGAGCAGGCACCTCGCCGCGACGTTCCACCCCCAGGGACCACGCGGCGACAGACTGTTCATCCCTTCCTTCGGCCTTCCGGCGCTCATCCGAGGGCGGAGTCCGTCGCTCACCCCCTCCATCTTAGAAGGGTAGGGGGGCAGGCTCAAGGGGCGCGTCGTTCAGAGCACCCCCGCGGTGATCTCGGTGAGGGCGTTGAGGAAGATGTCAATCTCATCGGCCGTCGTGAACGGGCCGGGGCTGAGGCGAAGTGTGCCGTCGGGGAAGGTCTCGAGGGCGCGATGGATGTAAGGGGCGCAATGCAGGCCGGGGCGGACGGCGATCTCGAAGCTGGTGTCGAGGATCGAGCCGAGGTCCTGGGGGGAGAGGCCATCTGGGGGCACCAGCGAGAGCGCCCCGACGTGCGTGGCCGGTTCCCAGCGGCCGGCGACCCGCCAGCCGTCGGCGTCCTCGGCCCAATGGATGACGCGCTGGAGGAGGCCGACTTCGTGACGCCGGAGGTTTTCGGGGCCCCGCTCGACGACCCAGAGGAGCCCCGCGGCGAGGCCCGCGATCCCCAGGACGTTGGGAGTGCCACCTTCCAGGAAATAGGGGAGCTGCAGCGGCTGGGTTTCGCTCGAAGAGTCGCCCCCCGTCCCCCCCTCGCGCCAGGCGTCGGGCCTGGCGCGAGGCCCGACGTAGAGGGCCCCGGTGCCGGTCGGGCCGTAGAGGGCCTTGTGGCCGGGGAAGGCGAGCAGGTCGATCGGCGTGGCGCGGAGGTCGATGGGGACCACGCCCGCCGATTGCGCGGCGTCGACCAGGAACAGGGCCCCCGCCTCGCGGACGATCGGCGCGATCTGCTCGATCGGCTGCACGGTCCCGAGCACGTTGGCCGCGTGCGTCAGGGCGACCAGCGAGGTCGACGGGGTGAGCGCCCGCCGGATCGCGTCGGGATCGAGATAGCCCCGGTCCGAGGTGACGCGAGTCAAGGTGATGACCCCCGCCTTCTCCAGGGCGCGGAGCGGCCGGCTGATCGAGTTGTGCTCCAGGTCGGAGGTGATCACATGGTCGCCCGGCTTGACCGTCCCCTTGATCGCCAGGTTCAGGCCGTCGGTGCAGTTGAGCGTGAAGATCCAGCGCTCGGGCCCCTCGCCGCGGAAGAACTGATTCAAGCCGTGCCGCGCCTCGTCCAGGACCCGCTCGGCACCGGTCGCCATCCGGTGCCCGGCCCTCCCGGGATTGGCCAGACGCTCCCTCGCGAACGAATCGAGCGTCTGGTAGACGATCTCGGGCTTCGGGAAGCTCGTGGCGGCGTTATCCAGATAAATCATGATGGAGTCTCGGCGGAGGACGGGGTCAGACCCCGACGAACTGGGCGTAGAGGGTGCGTGCCTTGGCGATGTCGTTGGTCCCCTTGATGATGGCGCGGCCGTCGGGGAAGACGGTGAACTCGTGCCCTTCGGCGGCGAAGCGGAGCATGAACGCGTTGTGGCGGATCTCGCCCAGGGGGGCCAGCCGGACCGCCATCTCCGGGAAGTCGAGCCTCTCGGCGCGGCGGGTGGCGATCTGCACGGCGTTGCGTCCGCAGAGGGTCGTTGTGTGCGAGCCCTGGCGGCCGTCGAGCCACTCGAAGTCGCGCCTCTGACAGCACGGGCAGTCGACCTTGCCCAGCAGGCCCGCGATTTTCAGGCGGCGGAAGGCCCAGTCCCAGACGTCGACCATGATCAGCTCGGTGTTCCGAGGCTCGCTCGATCCGCTGAGCAGCTTGATCGCCTCCACCGCCTCGAACGAGGCGATCACGGCGACCGCCGGACCGAGCACCCCGGCCGTCTCGCACGTCGGGGTCATCCCCGGCGGCGGGCTCGTCTCGACGACGCAGCGCAGGCAGGGGGTCTCTCCCGGGATGATCGTCATCGTCTGCCCCTCGCTGCCGATCACCCCGCCGAAGATCCACGGCTTGCCCAGCTTGACCGCCGCGTCGTTGATCAGGTAGCGAGTCTCGAAGTTGTCGGTCCCGTCCAAAATCAGGTCGGCGTCGGCCACCAGGTCGAGGATGTTCGTGTGGTCGATGTCGGTGACGACCGGCTCGACCTCGACGGCGCTGTTGATCCGGCGGAGTTTGCGCGCGGCGGCCTCGGCCTTGGGGAGGTTGTCGGCGACATCCTGCTCGTCGAAGAGGATCTGCCGCTGGAGGTTGTGCGTCTCGATGAAGTCGCGGTCGACGAGCCGCACATGGCCGACCCCGGCGCGGACGAGGTGATTCGCCAGGACGGTGCCGAGCGCCCCGCAGCCGCAGAGGGTGACGCGGCTTGCCATCAGACGGCGTTGGCCCGCCTCGCCCAGTCCGTGGAAGCGGATCTGGCGGCTGTAACGATCGAGGGGGTCGAGGCCATTCGATTCGAAGGGCATGAATTCGCCTTTGCGATGCGGGGCGGGGCGGGGCGGGGACTCTCAGCCCCCGGCGATGGCGGGGATGATGCTGACCTCGTCCTGGGCCGCGACAGTGGTGGCCAGGTCGTCCATGAAGCGGATGTCTTCGTTATTGACGTAGACGTTGACGTACTGCTGTAGCTCGCCCCCCGCGTCGAAGATCCGCTTGTGGAATTCCGGGTAGCGGGTGCCGAGATCGGCGAGGACCTCGCCCACGGTGGTCCCGTGGGCGTCCACCTGGGCGAGGTTGCCGGTGTGGGGACGAAGCGGGGTGGGGATGCTGACGACGGCCATCGGTCTTTAATCTCCCGGGTTCGGTCCGGTTTTCAAAAGGGTGGGAGCATAACAGGGTGCCACGGGTTGTCCGCAACCCGTGCCCCTCGGCATCGGCAAGCGGCACGGGTTGTGGACAACCCGTGGCACCCGGGACCACCCGAGTGGGGGACGAAGGCTCACGCCCCGGCGGCGGCCAGTTCGACCGGAGTCGGCTCGCCCACGAGCGCTTCGAACTCGGCGAGGGACGGCTTGATGACGACCGGCTGGGTGACCTTGCCGCTCAGCGCTTCGAGGGTCTTCAGGCCGTTGCCGGTGATGCAAAGCACGGTCGAGCCGTCGCGGTCGATCTTGCCTTGCTCGATCAACTTCTGGGCGACGGCGACGGTGACGCCGCCGGCGGTCTCGGCGAAGATCCCTTCGGTCTCGGCCAGGAGCTTCATGCCGCGGACGATCGCGTCGTCGTCGACGTCCTCGCTCCAGCCGCCGGTCTGGCGGACGAGGCGCGAGGCGAAGTAGCCGTCGGCCGGGTCGCCGATGGCGAGGCTCTTGGCGATGGTGCTGGGGTTCCGGATCGGCTTGACCTTCAAGGCCTCGGTCTTGACCGTGTTCGAAATCGGGTTGCAGCCGGTCGCCTGGGCACCATACATCTTCGTGGGAACGGAGTCGAGGAAGCCGAGCAGTTCGAGTTCCTTGAACGCCTTGTAGATCTTGCCGATCAAGCTGCCGCCCGCCATCGGGACGACGACGTGATCGGGGGCGACCCAGCCCAGGTCCTCGGCGATCTCGAAGCCCATCGACTTCGACCCTTCGGCGTAGAAAGGGCGGAGGTTGACGTTGACGAAACCCCAGCCGTAGCGGAAGGCGATCTGCGAGCAGAGCCGGTTGACGTGGTCGTAGTTCCCCTGGATGGCGACGACCCGGGCGCCATAGATCGAGGCCCCGATGACCTTCCCCTGTTCGAGACCGTCGGGGATCAGCACGTACGCCTTCAAGCCCGCCGCGGCCGCGTTAGCGGCCACGCTGCCGGCCAGGTTCCCCGTCGAGGCACAGCCGACGGTCTGGAACCCGAACTCGACCGCCTTCGAGAGCGCGACGGCGACGACGCGGTCCTTGAAGGAGAGCGAGGGGTGGTTGACCGCGTCGTTCTTGATGTAGAGCTCGGCGACCCCGAGCGCCTTGGCCAGGCGATCGGCCCGGATCAGCGGCGTGCCGCCGACGTGCCGGCCGACGGTCGGTTCGCCGTCGACGGGGAGGAGCTCGTGATACCGCCACATGTTCCGGGGGCGGGTCGCGAGCGATTGGCGGGTGAAGCTCGTCGCGACGGCGTCGTAATCGTAGACGACCTCGAGCGGGCCGAAGTCCTCGGTGCAGAAGTTGAGCGGTTCCTTGGGGTAGAGCTTGCCGCAGAGGCGACACTTCAGGCCCAACACGAGTTCTTCAGCCACCGGCGTTCTCCCTGCGACGGGGGCCCGGATGTCCCCAGATGGACGGGGACACTTCGGGCCGGGGACACGTAGGCGAGCGGCAGACCTCGAAGAGAAGCCGTTCGCTCGGGTGCGTGCTCATCCAGAGAAGCCGTGGGCAAGGAGATCGGCAAACGCCGGGAACTCGGGGCGACCCGCGGTGAGGAGGGAAAGAGATAGGGGAGGTCAAAGGCGAGCGCCGGGGATGGCGATCACCGCAGACCATCTTATCTATCCCCTCGACGTCTTCGAGACCATATCGGCTCGAGAACGCGGGGCAGGAGTTAGCACCAGCGTCCACCGCGATGGTGGACCGGTTGCTGTGGCGTCGTAGGGCCTTTCCCTCAGCCACTCTGGATAAGATGCGCACCGAATTGGAATTCACAAACTCTATACGTTCGAACCGATCGCCGTCAAGCACCGAATTCGACACACCGACGATTCGTCGCCAGGTCCTGCCGGTCGGGGAGGTTCCGGGGATTCTACCCGCCTTCAAGTGCGCCTCCGGGCGATCGGCTCGTGTGATGCGATGGAAACGCGAGTGCCCTCGGAACCATGACGCGATCGGCCCCCTCGTGCGATCTGTGTCCTAGATTGGAATACCCGAGGATGGGGCTTCACAGATCGCGAGGCGGGAGGGGCCGGCCCGGACGATGGAGCCTTGGGGTACGAGGGCGGGTCCCATGGAGCTGCAGGTCTGGTCGAAGCTCGAGGATGCTGGGGCGGTGATCCTCGCCTTGCGGGGAGACGCGGTCCACCGCATCAAGATCGCTGGACGGAAGGAAGCACGCGAGTTGCCGAAGATGATCGAGGCCCTCCGTGAGGGTGTCGACCCTATGGATCTGGGTGCCAGGTCGGTCGATACCCTCTCGCTCGGGTCGATCGAGAAGGTTGAAGTCTCTCCCGAGCAGGACCATATCAAGTTCCGGGCCTCGGGATATGATGGGGCCACCCTGAAATTTCGGACCGGGGACGCCGACGCGACGGAGATCGCCCGATGCGTCCTCGCACGCGCCGGCCGCGGCTTCCGCGAGGGGCAAGAAGACGTCGGGGCCTTGAAAGCCCTGTTCGAGCCGATGGTGATGGGCGGCTTCTTCGGCCTGTGTTGGGGGTTGCTCTTCGATTCGTCGAATCATTTAGTGCGGGGCGAAGAGATCGAGATCTCCGGAGGCCGTGGTCGCTTGTTTCATCAACTGATGATCTGGGTCGCCGGCGTGTTGGGCGAGACGGGCACGCTCCTCGTGGGCGTGGGCATGCTGGCTCTGACACTCGGATGGGCCACGAAGCGTCTGATCCGCCGTCCCCAGCGGACCGCCTGGTGGTCCGACCAAGCGGGATGACCAGCCCGATTGGTGGTGGATCGAAGGACAGGTGTCACTTCCCGCGCGGCTTCGGCGGACCTCCGCCGTTGGGGTTGAGCCGCTTCCACCAGTCAGGACCTTCCTCCTCGACCCGCGCGTTGAGCGCGGTCAGTTCCTGGCGCAGCGACGCGAACCGTTCCGGCTCTTTCTCACGCAGGTCGGTCGTTTCCTTCGGGTCATCCTTGAGGTTGTACAGCTCGAAATGCCCGAGGTCTCGGGAAGCCAGGAGCTTCCAGTCTCCCTGACGGAGGGCCATGTGCAGGCCGTGCGGGGCCATGTCCAGGCGCCAGTAGAGGGGGACCTTGCGTTCCACGGAGGCGGACCGCCCCGTGAGTAGGGGGAGGACGTCGACCCCGTCGATGGTCCGGTCGGCGGGGAGGTCTGCTCCGGCGACCCGGAGGAGGGTGGGGAACAGGTCGCTGCCGATCACCGGGATGTCGCACGTCGTCCCCGGCTTGATCTTTCCGGGCCATCGGACGATCCCCGGCACGCGGATTCCACCCTCGTACATCGCGCGCTTCCGCCCGCGGAGTCCCCCCGACGAGCCGCGTGACCGGCCTTTCACGCCGTCACCCTCCGGGCCGTTGTCCGAGGTGAAGACCACGATCGTCGAGTCCGTCAGGCCCTGCTCGTCGAGGGCCTTCATCAAGAGCCCGAACGCGTGGTCGAGCTGGGTGACGTCCCCGTGGTGCTGGCGGAGGTCCGGGTCGGAGAGCGACTTGTAGGGCTCCTGGAACTCCGGGGCCGACTCGATGGGCAGGTGCGGTTCGTGGGCCCAGACCGCCAGGAAGAACGGCCGGGAGTTGTCGCGGCGCCCCTCCAGCCATCCCACGGCCTCGCCGACGATGAAAGGCGCCGAGTAGCCCTCGACCGGGCCCACCCGTTTGCCGTCGCGGACGAAGTTCACCGGGTCTTTGTGACTCGGGGCGGCGTTGTTCTGGGTGCCGAGCCAATGGTCGTAACCATGGTCGTCTGGCTGCGGCTGCTCGGGCGAATTGAACTTGCCGTTGAGGTGCCACTTGCCGACGTGGCAGGTGTCGTACCCGTGCCCCTTGAGCCGCGCCGGCAGGGTGACCTCGCTCGTGCGGAGGTGGACCTCGCTGCCGGCCTCGATCCAGGTGAAGACGCCGTTGCGGTGCGGGGTCCGGCCGGTCAGGAGGGCCGACCGCGACGGCGAGCAGACTGCGCTGGCCGCATAGCACTGCGTGAGCCGGACGCCCTGCCCGGCGAACGCGTCGAGATTCGGGGTCCGGATCCTCGGGTGGCCGTAGCACCCGAGGTCGCCGTACCCGAGGTCGTCGGCGAGGAAGAGGACGACGTTCGGACGGCTATCCGCCGCGGGGTATACGGGTCGGCCCGACCCCCACGCCAGCAGGCCGACGACCATGGTGATCGGCGTTCGAAATTTGTTCATGGCGCGAGCATCCTCCGAGGTTCAGGTTTCGGGATCGTGTGAGATTATCCCGTCCGAGGCGGTCGTCGCCACCCCGCCCCCGGGAGGGGTTGGGTCGTCACGCGGCCCATTTGGCCTCCCCGCCACGGAAGCAGACCCTCCGAGGGCCGAGTGTACGGGACCGGATTTCGCCCTCGCGATCCTTGCCAACGGGCCCGGAGACGGGGAATATGGCCTCCGTCGCCGACGCCTCGACACCCACCGGATCGGGCATATCCCGAGGAGCACGTCGATTGCCTATCCTGTTCGCGGGAAATGTTTGCAAGAGTCGGGTCGCGCGATCGCTGCTCGTCGCCTTATGGTTGACAACGGCGACCGCCCGCGGGGGAGGACCTCTCGGGCGCACTGCGGGCGAGCTCCCGGGTCCGGAGGAGATGGCGGCCTCCACGAGAGACGTCTGGGGCGAGGCCGCCCTGAGACTTCCGGACGGACCGAGTTATGAGTTCTTCCGGGACCTTCTGCCTCCACTCCGTTACGTCAATACCCGCTTCCATCATTACCCGATCACCCTGAGTGGCCCGGCCGCCCCGGTCAAGGTGCGTTGGGTGAGCAACGGCGGCGCCGTCAACGCCCTTGCGGAGAAGAAGCCGATGTGGAAGGAGGACGGCTTCCCCGTCTCCTTCCACGTGGGCGATCCGACCGAGCCGTTCGGCAGTGACACCTCCCGCCTGGATGGGCCGCGTTACCGCGATGGCTATCTGCCGGTCGCCCACGTTTCTTATGCGCAGGGGGAGACGGTCTACGAGCAAGAGGCGTTCGTCCCGGCCGGGGGCCCTCTGGCCGACCACGGCGCGGCGGTCCTCCGGTTCTCGGCCCGCGGCAGACCCGGTCCCGTCATGGTCCGTCTGGACTTCGACCTGCCCGTCGTCGCCGGCGACGGGACGGTCCGCGACGCCGGGGGGCGGGGCCTCCTCTTGCTCGGCCCCGGGTGGGCGTGGGACGGCGAGCGCAGGACGCTTCGGGCGAGCGCGGCCCCCGGCCGCCCGGTCTTCCTGGCGGTGCTCACGCGGCCGATGCCGCCGCCACTTCCGGCCCTGACCCAGGCCGTCGTCGAGGAGGAACTCCGGGCGTGCATGGTTCGCTGGGAAGGGCTCCTGGGGCGGGGCGTGAGGCTGTCGATCCCGGAGCCGGTCGTCCAGGACGCCTGGCGGTCGCTCGTGGTCGGCAACTTCCTGATCGCCGTCGGCGACCGGATGCACTACAGCGCGGGCAACGCCTACGACCACCTGTACGAGGCCGAGTGCGGCGACGCCGCGCGTGCGCTGATGCTCTATGGTTACACCGACGAGGCCCGACGCATGGTCGGCCCTCTGCTCGATTTCGACCGCCGGGCGACGCGGTTCCACGTCGCCGGGCACAAGCTCCAGCTCCTGGCGCACTATTACTGGGTGACCCGCGACGCCGATTACCTCCGCGCCAAGGAGCCGGTCTGGGGGAAGGTCGTCGAGTTCCTCCTGAAGAGCCGCCAGGCGTCGAACGGCCTGATGCCCCCGGACAACTACGCGGGGGACATCGCCCAGCAGGTTTATTCGCTGAACTCCAACGCCAACTGCTGGCGGGGCCTCCGCGACATGGCGGCCGTCCTCGCCGACATGGGCGAGCTCGAGCGGTCGGAGGCCCTGGCGCGCGAGGCCCGTTCGTACCGGGCGGCCATCCTGGAGGCGGTGGCCGCGAGCGAGGGGCGCGACACGAAGCCGCCGTTCATCCCCAACGCGCTCTTCGGCGCCGAGAAGGCGTACGAGACGCTGACCTCGACCCGCCTGGGGAGCTACTACGACCTCATGGCCCCTTACATCATCGGCTCCGGCGTCTTCGGACCCGGGACGGAGCGCGAGACCTGGATGATCGACTACCTCCGCGAGCATGGCGGGGTGTCGATGGGGATGATCCGGACCACGCCCCACCAGGGCGAGTTCGACGGGAAGCCCGGGGTCAACGTGCTGTACGGGCTCCGCTACGTGCAGGCGCTGTTGCGACGGGACGACCGGGGCCACGCCCTGGTCGGGTTCTACGGCCAACTGGCCCAGGGCATGACCCGTGACACGTTCATCGGCGGCGAGGGGTCGCAATTCCTGAACGGCGACCGCCGGGGCCGGTCGTTCTACCTGCCGCCCAACAGCGCCAGCAACGCCATGTTCCTGACGACGCTGCGTGGCCTGCTCGTGCAAGACTGGGACCTGGACGACGACGGCCGGCCCGAGACGCTCCGCCTGCTCTACGGCGCCCCGGGCCGCTGGCTCCGCGACGGGGCCGTCCTGGAGGCCCGCACGATGCCGACCGCGTTCGGCGAGGTCTCGATCCGGGCCGAATCGCGGCTCGGCGAGGGCGAGGTGCGACTGGCCATCGAACCCCCCCCACGCCGGCCGAAAACCTGGCTCGTCCGGACGCCTTTGCCGCCCGGATGGCACGTATCCGGGGCCGTGATCGACGGAGCCGAGGTCCCGGTGCGCGGGGACGGATCCATCGACCTCTCGTCGCAGCGCGACCGGTTCACCGTCCGCATCCGGGTGGCGCACCCGTGAGAGCGCGGCGAGTCGCCCGCGCCCCGGTCTTCCGTGCACCTGGGCTTGATGGGAGAGGCGTATGTCCAGCAGGGACGTGACGGGATTCAAGTCGGCGCGAGCGGCCGCGCTCTGCGTCTCGCCGGACCTCCGGGCGTCCGAAGCCGGCGCGGTGATCTTGCGCCAGGGTGGCAATGCGTTCGACGCCGCCGTCGCCGCCGGGTTCATGGAGGCCGTCGTCGCGCCGCACAACTGCGGGATCGGTGGCTATGGCGCCACCGGGGTGGGATACCTCGCACGGGAAGGGCGGGTCGTGGCGCTCGACGCCAACGCCGTCTCGCCTGTCGCGGCCACCCCGACGATGTTCCCGGTCCTCCCGACGCGCGACCCGAATAACTACCGGCTCGCCGGCAAGTCGCACAAGGATGGCCCCCTCTCGGTGGCCGTCCCCGGCGTCCTCGGCGGGTTGCTGACGATGCTCGAGACGTGGGGCACGCTCGGACGTCGGGCCGTGATGGACCCGGCAATCCGCCAGGCCCGCGAAGGCGTCGCGCTGACGCCCGGCCAGGCGCGGACCCTTCTGACGATCAAGGCCCAGGCCGAGGGTCGCCCCGCCCCCGCACGGGGCGACGTGCCGGCGGTCGTGCCGATGCCCGAGCTGGCCGAGGCCCTGGAGGAGATCGCCGCCGGGGGGGCGGCCGTCTTCTATTCCGGCCGCGTCGGTCGGGCGATCGCGGACCACGTCGGCAAGCTCGGCGGCATCCTCACCCGCGAGGACATGGCCGCGTACCGGGCGCTTCCCGTGACCCCGGTGACGGTCGAGGTCCGCGCTCACACCCTGGCGACCCCTCCCCCCGGCGCGGGGGGGCTGACGTCGCTCCAGATGGTGGCGCTGTTCGACCGGCTCGACCGTCGAGGGAAGGCGGGGACGTCGGGCAGCGCCGGGTCGTTCGAGGCACTGCTGGAGATCGACAAGGTCGCGTGGGAGGAACGGTTGACCCGCCTCGGCGACCCTTCGTCGATGTCACGGCCGCCGCAAGAGTTCCTCACCGACGAGCACCTCGACGGGTTGCTCGACCGGGTCATGGAAGGGTTCGCGCGCCCGGGCCGAGGCCGCCTGGTCGCGCCCGACCCGCTCCGGGGGACGGTCCACCTCGCGGCGGCCGACGCATCGGGCAACGTCGTGGCGTGGACGCAGACGCACGGTGGCCTCTTCGGCTCGGGCGTCATGGTGCCGGGGACCGGGATCGTGCTGGGCCACGGCATGTGCCGGTTCGAGCCGAGGCCCGGCTGGGTCAACTCGGTCGCGCCCGGCAAGCGGCCGCTGCATAACATGGCCCCGATGATCGCCCTCCGCGAGGGCAGGGCCGTGCTCGCCGTCGGTGCGTCGGGGGGCCGGACGATCGTCAACAACAGCGCCGCGGTCGCGATCGGCCGGCTGATCCTGGGGCTGGACGCCCCCGCATCCCTGGCCGCACCCCGGCTCCAGTGCGAGACGGTCGAGCCGGCCGTCATCGAGGCCGCCGCCGGGGCCGAGTGCCTCGCCGCGCTCCGTGACCGGGGCCACGCCCTGAAAGAGACCAACCGCGACGCCGGCAACGCCCACCTGATCGCGCGCGACGAGCGCGGCGGCTGGCTCGGCGTCGCCGAGCCCCGCGCGGCGGGCGCGGCCGTCGTGTCCGCCGATTGAGGACCTATTGCCATGTGGCCTGGGTCAAGCCACCGCGTCTTCCTTGAGGAGCCGCAAGATGGATGTCGATCACCGTCCGTTCGGGCTCAGCCGCAGGTCCTTCGGCTCGATACTTGGCGCCGCGTGGATCGGGGCAGCGGGGCGCTCGTGGGCCTCGCAGGCGGCCCCGGCAGTGGTCGTGCCCGACCGAGCCCGGCCGGCGATCCCTTGCGGCACGGCCAGCGGCGACGTCTCGGGACGCTCGGGAGTCGTCTGGGCACGCACCGACCGCCCCGCGCGGATGATCGTCGAGTGGTCCACGACGGGCTCGTTCCGCGACGCTCGCCGCGTCGTCGGGCCCGCCGCGTTGCCCGAGGACGACTTCACGGCGAGGGTCCTCCTGACCGACTTGCCCCCCGGCCAGCGGATCGGATACCGCGTCACCTTCCGGGACCTCGACTCGCCCAAGGTGTCGAGCCACCCGGCTTCGGGCTCGTTCCGCACGCCGTCGGACGATCGGGCCGACATCCGCCTCGCCTGGTCGGGCGACACCGCCGGGCAAGGATGGGGGATCGACCCCGCCCGGGGCGGGATGAGGATTTACGAGGCGATCCGCCGCGCGGCACCGGACGTCTTCCTCCACAGCGGCGACCACATCTACGCCGACAACCCGATCGTGGCGGAGGTCCCGCTCGACGACGGCACCGTCTGGCGGAACCTCGTCACGGAGGAGACGTCCAAGGTCGCCGAGACCCTCGCGGAGTTCCGGGGCCGATATCGCTACAACCTGCGCGACGAGAACATCCGACGTCTCTACGCGGAGGTCCCCCTGCTGGCCCAGTGGGACGACCACGAGACGACCAACAACTGGTTTCCCGGCGAGCGACTCGAGGACGGCCGCTACGCCGTCAAGAGCGTGGACCTGCTGGCGGCGCGGGCCCGGCGGGCCTTCTTCGAGTACACCCCGACCCGCCACCAATCCGCCGACCCGGAGCGCATCTACCGGACGGTCCGCTACGGCCCGATGCTGGAGGTTTTCCTGCTGGATCAGAGGAGCTACCGGGGTCCGAACTCGGCCAACCGCCAGCCGGAGCGCGGCGAGGCGTTCGCCTTCCTGGGCATCGAGCAACTGCGCTGGTTGAAGCGTCGCCTGAAGGCCAGCAAGGCGACCTGGAAGGTCATCGCCAGCGATATGCCGATCGGCCTGGTGGTGCGCGACGGCCCGGGCGCCTTCGAAGCCGCGGCCAACGCCGATGCTGGGCCTCCACTGGGTCGCGAGCTGGAGCTGGCCGACCTGCTGCGCTTCCTCAAGGCCGAGTCGGTCCGCAATGTCGTCTGGTTGACGGCCGACGTGCACTACGCCGCGGCGCACCACTACGCCCCGGAGCGGGCCCGGTTCGCCGACTTCTCGCCCTTCTGGGAGTTCGTGGCCGGCCCGCTGCATGCCGGGACCTTCGGGCCCGGCGAGCTGGACGGGACCTTCGGGCCTCGGGTGGAGTTTTGCAGCCTGCCGGAAGGGATGCGCCCTAATCGCCCGCCGTCGGAGGGCCTCCAGTTCTTCGGCCTGGCCCGCATCGATGCCAGGTCGCAGGCCATGACCGTCTCGTTGCACGACATCGAGGGCAAGTCGCTGTACTCGATCGAACTCCCTCCCGAGTGTTGAGTCCGCCTTGACCCGTCCTGTCAGGGCAGGGGAACGATTCGGATTTGCCCCTCCTTGGCCACGCAGAAGTGCCCCTCCCAGGTGTGGGGCTCAGAGAGGACTGCCACGACGAATCGGGCCACGAAGTCGGGCGAGCGGAGTCGGGGCCGCATGAGGATGACGCCGGGGGTGGCCTGCTGGCCACGCCGGAAGGCCATCTCGCCGAAATCCTTGTCGAACGTGACCAGCACCCGGCTTTCGGCAAGCGACATCGCGAGGACCGCATCATCATCGACGCCGGGCGAGACTTCGCGGACCCATACCACGTCGAAGCCTGCCTGGCGAGCGGCCTCGACGGCATCGGCGGGCACGTTCTCGTTCGCGAGGAACTGGGCCATGCGTCACACGGTCAGGGGATAAATCCGCTCGGACTTGAGCATTTCCGCGGCGTAGTGGAGGGCCGCCTGGATGTCGTCGGCCGAGAGATGCGGGTAGTTCTTGAGGATTTGGTCGTTCGACCAGCCTTCGGCGAGCAGATCGACCAGGAACTCGACGGCGATGCGGGTCCCCTGGATGACCGGCTTGCCGACCAGAACCTTGGGATCAATGACGATGCGGTCTTGCCACTCCACGGCATTCCTTCCTCAAAAGCCGATGATCGAAGGGCCCACTTCAGGAGGCGGAACGTAAAAAACCTCCTAAGAAGCCTGTAGTGCGCCCCTAAAACCAGACCACTTGGGCTACTGAACATTTGTGGCAATCGACCCCTGTGATCGTTGCATGCTGATCCATTGTTGCTCGAACTCGTTCGGGGTCAAGTACCCCAGAGACGA
>JAABUS010003363.1_pt1 | contig 26226 bp, 39 predicted proteins | sample 5560161 | NCBI WGS metagenome assembly JAABUS01 (sample SAMN10711885, study PRJNA513376) | rock metagenome | isolation source: Antarctica rocks | place: Antarctica: Victoria Land, Trio Nunatak nord | collected 2016-01-04
GAGAAGACGTACTCGAACAGTAACGGAACCACACTTTCCACTCTCCTTTGTTGGCAAAGAATGCGGGTCACCGAGCGAAGTACCCCAGTATCCACGGCGGATGGGAAGTACGCTGAGCTTGGCAATGATGATGGCGGCACGGATGGCGGTGGCTACTTCTTTCGAGGTCTTGATTCCGAGCCCGACGTGGCCTTCGGAGTCGCCAATGACGACAATGGCCTTGAAACGGGTACGTTGACCGGCGCGGGTCTGTTTTTGAACGGGTTTAATCTATTTGGAGGAAGGGAATGTAAGCCATTGCACATTTCCAAGCTAAGAGTCATCCTATCTAGACATATGCAGGTACTGATGGCCCAGGCATACCTTCATAACCTCATCCTTCAACTTGGGCAAAAACCAATCCACAATCTGGTACTCCTTGATCGGCAAGCTATGCAAATATATCTCCTCCATACTCTTAATCTTGCCGGCCTTGACCAATCGGCCCAGTTTAGTCACTGGCTGCCATTCCTTCTCTTCGTTCTTGTTGGCACCTCGTCGAGGTCCTCGGCGGCCGCCGCGCCCTCGTCCACGGTCTCCGCCTCGGTCACCTCGGGAGCCGAAACCACCGCCGCGAGCTCCTGCTGCTCCTCCTCTAGGAGCGTCAGCCATAATTGAGGTGTTGTAGTATGTGGTGTAGAGGTTGAGGCGTTCAAGAGGGATTTGGGGTTTGACGATAAGGTGGTCTAGTAGGAGTTCGCGATTGTTGGTGGGGGATGATCTGCGCTAAGAAACTTAAGCGAGGGCTTAGGTTTCGATGTCAGAGTTATGGAAAATGACCATTGGAAGGCCACGGGTATGCAACGATCACGAGTGTTCTTCGATATGATTCCGTAGTAGTAGCCTCTCGTCATCTACAATCCAAGGAGAGCTATAGTTGAAACACATAATCGCAAGGATCTACGAGTTCAGTATCTGCTTACGCGCGCAGCGAACCACAAGTTCTATCTTGCTATAAGCCTGTCTGAATTTGGTATGAAGGACTGATCTATCACGTGCTCATGGGCACTCATGGCCCTTGTTATCTCACGAAATGTATCACCATAAGTGAATATGTTCTCCTAGCACATCCTTGCCATACCGTAAGAATTCAGCAAAACCTGCCGGTATTGTTTGATATATTTGGAGAATTGGGTATTGTATATCAATGATAACTCAAAAGGCATATCATACATAGATGTTAGCGGAGCCAACCGTTTAGCGATGAAGTCGGATTTCCCATATCTCGAACATTTCCAGCAATCTTTCACAATGCACCCCTCTCGTCAATAGCAGCATCAACTTCTAGACCGGGACTCTGCCCACTCGTGCGTCCTCAGCATCAAGCTTCGAACTATGGCCACCAAAGTCCGCCATTGCTAACATTGCGCCTGCCTCTCCCATGTCCGAGAGTCTTTTGTTTTCTACTGACGGGGAAATACCGATTGGCAGGTTCAACAACCTAGAATAAACGAGATAGCCAGCTACGCCAGTCACGATAGTGCCAATGGCGAGGATCGCCGGAAGTATGGGATTTGAAGGCGATGCTGCGACTGCTTGTGCAGATTGTCCATCGGCTCCGACAACGGTCTCGGCAATATTTGACTCAAGAAGCAGATTTGACTTATGAAGCTGCCCCATGATAGGCATGGCTTCAAAGGCGATCTTTACCATGCTTGAGCCCGTTGAAGCCATTGCCTTTTCCTCTGGCTTGCTCCACGATAACGAAGTCTCCTTCCCTTGTCGGCTTTCATCTAGAGAGTCTGCCGCCGTGGTATAGCCACCAGGCTGCGAGCTTAGCAATGCATCCTCAACTTCGATGGGTCCACCAAAGAACCCGTAAACTAATTCTTTAACATATCTACACAACTCTGGATATCTAGCTCTCATAGACTTTGCCAGCCATGGCTGCGGGACTTCAGGCAACAGAGCGAGAGCTAGATATGCCAAGGCCAGGCAGTCCAGACTTGACGGGTTATCGTCGGAAAGGAGGAACCGCTTTTGACCCAGAAGCTGCTGTAGAGGTCCGAAGAAAGCTTCCGTTAGTGCATCAAGCCGGAAACGAGAGGCATGTTGTGGCTGCCTGACCAAGGACGTCACTGTTTGACGTGTGGTTCGTAGAGACGGGGGGATAAGGTCGGACCCTGGTTTCGTTGCTGTTTCGTTCTTCGCTTCAACACTCGCGTTATCAATATCCAGTGACGACAGATTGAGGTGCGCGGTTCTGGCTTTGGCAAGCTTGCGGCGATGGGGAGTTATCAGCCACGGTCTCGGCCACTGCAGGATACGCGAATAGGCAGGGCGTGTTGCAGAATTATAGTTTTCACTCGAAACGTAGAGACTCAGATCCACCAAGGGTTGCCCATGGGCCTCAACAAAAGCTGAGAAGCTGTTTCACGCATTAGCTGTACCCTCTCTCACCGCTGTTTCCTAACGACACCTGAACATACGCTGTGACGTTCGCTCTGCCTCGTCGGTCCAAGTTATGGTCCAGATCCCGCCCCTTGTCCGAGCTCTTCCTCAGATGATCAATAATGTTGAGGAAGCCGCCGATCCATGTCGAGCCATCTCGAAGGGCTGGCAGCTTCTCTGAAACACAAAGCTCGTGTTAGCCATCGTGACCGCTGTGATACTTGATGCGACTGGATACATCGGCTGGAGTATATTACAAAACGGGAAAGGAGCCTCACGAACTTGTTGGACTCAAGGTCGCGTCACAGCTCGCGACGAGAGCCCATTGGTCGCGAGGAACGACCTGAGTCAGGTAGGCTATGGCGGCAAGACAGTGGGGGTCAATGGACGGCAGAGAGAAAGCTGGACCCCAGATATGAAGCTCGAGGGCCATAATGATAATGATAAAGCCGAGGTGCTAATGAGACAGAACTCCAATCATGTTGCATAGCAAAGCTTGCAACATGTAGACGTGGACTGGCGAAACGGTTGGCGTTGTTGGAAGAAGAATCAAGTGACGTGACCAAACAGGAAGCCGAGGTGCCGATCATGCGGATGTGACAGGCGAGTGTCAAGGCGTGCCAAGGCGTTGGAGATTTGGAGATTAGGGTTCGGCAATTTGTTCCACCGGCACAACCGCACACAACGCCAATAATGGAGGACAGACTCGGAACCGTGGTCTTCGGTACGGATGCGAATGGGTAAGATATTATCCATCCATCCATCCACAAATTGGTAAGTAAGGCAGCAGTAGTGCTGTAAGAAGCCATCGAAGATATTTTAATATAGCTTTCTTTACACGGATCATATTCGAATATATCTGTTAAGATTGTTCTAATTCTTATTATACATTATCTGACATCATGATCCATATTTCCCAACTCCACTAATTGCTCCGTATTGTATCCCCAATAGCTCAGGTCGTGCCAATCCAGAAAACGTGTACCGTACAAGGGTATATGGTGTAGCTGGGCATAAAAGCGACCAAGAAACGACATAGAACATGGTGACCCGAATGGCGGCGCATCACCGGACAGAATCGACCGTGGTTAAACGACGTTGATGGGAACCGGAATAGCGGTCGAGTAGATAAGGCTGCATCCGGGTGGGTGGGCGAATCCCAGTGTTGATTCGCCTGCATAGAGTATTGGTAGGCCGTGCCGTGCTGATATGCAGGTGATGCGTAAGGTAGGGCAGCACCAGGTTGGAAAACGTGGTCGAAGCCCTCCGGTGTAGATAGATCGTCGCTGTCCTGCAGCTAACGAGAATGGAAATCCCAGCAGAAGTCCGTCCCATGCGTAGTATTTTCCGTACTCAGAGTACGCGAAGCCAATGTTTTGTATTCATGGTTTTGCCTTGCAGTCGAGACATAACGAAATATGTCCCCAACGATATAGATGATCCAGGAAGAACCGCTAAGTGGAGGACAGGCCTCATTACTTTGGAATTTGGGGCAGAGGGCGGTTTGGGGGTGGTCCTGGACAGGGAGGGTATTGTGGTTTTGATGGGCCGTGGTATTGAGAAGGCATTCTGTGGATATCGGAGGTTTTGAGGAAGGGGAGAATGAGTATGTTGAGTGGGGCGCGGCAGAGTCTGCTCGAGGAAGATTCGGAGGTTCAAGGACGACTGTTGAACTGAGTCTGCGATAGTGGACGGGTGATGACGTGAGGTGTATTAGATTATCCGTGCAGGTGCACGAGATTTGAGTAGCGGTTGGGGGAGGTAACAATGGTAGTCGAGGTAGCCAACAGGTTGTTTCCGAGGAATGAAGGGTTAGGAGGGAGGGAGGCAGCTGAGGTATTTATGAACCGTGGTAGCAGGCCGTTGAACGTTTTGAAGGATGGGAAAAAGATCCATGATTACCTTACCTTTACCCTTCCTTCGTACCGTTGGGTACAGTAATAATAATAACTAAGGTAATTTGACTAGCTCAGCTGATGAGGTTATTCAGGGCGCGGAAAACCCAAATGAAGCATGACTGAGCAGTTTAGATCGACAAGGGTGATTGCAGGGAAACGACGTTACGGCTGCTTTCTCCAAAACGAAAGTGGAGGGGCCAAGCAGTGACGCGGTGAATCATAAGGAGAATAGCTCGGGTAAGGTAAGGTACCGTAAGGTACGAGGGGTAAGGTACGTAACTGAGTACCTACCTAAAGTAGGTAAGGTATGTAGCATGCAAGAGCCAAGAGCACAAGGCTGATGATGTACGTCGTTAGGTAGTACAGTACACAGTACGTAGTACGGTACCTACTTTTATTTCAGGGGCAGGGGCAGGCGCAAGGTACGGTATGACGGTATAATAATAATAATGAGGTTTTCTTCTGGAATTAGGATCCCCACGCTCGTAACCAAAAGCCATAGAGACCTGATCCCTGTCCGCCGTCGTCGTCAGTGCCTCGAACACTTACTCGTTAGACTTGTGGTCACACACACACACACTCACACCCTCTCTCTCTCTCTCTCTCTCTCTCTCTCTCTCTCTCTCTTATGCTCTCAGTAAAATATACTCACAAACTAAAAACAACTCCTAATCTAGGTACCTTGCTTTATCGCTATAGTGTTCTACTCTCCAATCATGCAGGAACACTCCGCTGCAAACCGTTATCCCTTACCCAACTATCCCGGGCACACCTCGAACAATGTCATCTTACTGTTCCAACCTTCTATCGAATTAGAAACCATATTGCTACCCATTGCTGTGGATGGTTACGCAAACAACCAAGTCAATATCTAATCCGCGGCACTTGGACGGAAAGAGCCCATGCAACCTTACCTACTCTGTTAATGCATCTTACATACAGTAGGACTCACACAGTACTGGAAATCTAGACAATCGCTCACACCCTCCCGAGGAACAGCAATTCCGGGAAGGCCAATGATATTGGGCAGGAATGGATATCTCTAAACTGAAGACGATGGGTTGTGAATATATGCTATCATGGTCTGCCAGGAGCCGCATGTCCGAAAACTCAAACAGATTGCTCGCTTGTTTGAGCTTTGCTTTGATCGTTTCTAAAACTTCCCCTGAACGCAAATCCTGATGCAAATCATCGTCTCACACACGCCAAACCACAATCTCAGGGGGAATACGAAACTCTTGCGTCGTCATACCTCAACAATGATTGGCAGGCTTTCATTTGCCACCAAATTAATACAAAACAAACAATCGACTTGTGCAATCATAGTTTCCTCATGTAGGTACTGTCACCGTACTGTGGTACGGAGACTAAGGTACTACTCGTACCGATAGTCAGCAAAGCGCCACAGCCGGCCTGCTTGCCTGACTGGTCAATGGCTAAAGTACCTGACCTTAGACCGTAACAGAATAGGGTAATAATACTCCGTACGGAGTACTCCGTACCAACAACCCATTAAGATAGATCCTTGCACAATACGAACATCTGTTATGTTACCTTAGTACACGCATCGCACGGCCACCGATCTACAGGGGATGGCCACATGGCAGTTGCATTTGCTGCAGCTAACAAGGAGTCACGGACACAATCTGGGGGCCCCAATTATAATAGCTCTATGAATATGCCATCATGTCCAATTCGCATCAAGACTGGGTAGCTGGTTTGATTAATTATTGTTTGCTTGCACGGGGGGCGCCCGAAACGCTCTCGTGTCCTCTTCATCTCTTACAGGACAGACGTCGCTCGCATGCTGCATGCACGACAAGCTGTTTCATTATCCCCTCCAGCAGCTATCCCGAGTGTCCGAGTGAAACAGAGATACGAGTCCCGACCAACTGCATACTGTGTACTAGCAATACTTTACCGTACGCTCAGCTCGTCCCAGCAAAGGGCCCATGCGCTCACGTGGGAAGGCCTCCAGAACCATGGCGCTGGGTCGGTGGCCCCTGTCAGGGGAATTCTAAGCGGCGTGGGTCGATGGCGTTAACATTTCCAGATCTCCCGAAGAAACAAGTGGGCCTGTGGCTTGAACAGAGAGTCCTTTGGGCCTCATTGTTGGAACGTCGGTTGGATTTCCACCCCCAAACAATAAGAAAACTAAAGCGCCTCGACGCTGGATAATGGAACGATTGGATCTGAATCTCGTCGATTGCTAACACTTGAGCAGGGAATGAGTGCAGAGTCCCCCAGTGCCAACATCGCGTTAACCATGCATGTCAAGTACTCTTTCGACGGACCCTAAGATACTTCAGCTATCGTACGGGCAGACCGCTCTCCTTGCGTGCTGCAAGATCCTTCCAATCAACCTGGTTGTCGGTTTGGGTGTGGATACTGTGCCACACGCGTACAACTCTTCCAATAGATGGGCTCAATAGTGATGTGGAAACATCCACAGTGATCCCCATCGGGCACGCAATATGATGTGGGTTAGAGGGAGTGCTTTGGCGTTGCTTGGGCCAGGAAAGCAACTGGACTGCTGATACACAATATTCCGAACCTTGCTATCCCCAAAATAGATCCTCCGTCAACGAGATGATCAGATACAAACCGACCTCGTTCGGTCAGCGCTGACGTCCAGCAGCTGTCGGGGCTTCGAAGAGTCCGGCCGAGCCAGCAGCCGGCAACTAAAAGCCGACGCCGGAGTCGGAAGAGAGACACGACGAGCGACAGCATTGGATAGGTAGGTAACCATTAGTTCACGCTGGGAAGCTTAGAAATGCAAAAGGCGTCTCATGCCAACGGGAGGATTCTCGGCCGTTTTTTGACCGTACCGAGCGATATATATGGTAACAGCTGAGGAAGAGACGGAATTCCACCGCTCGGTCTTACTTTGCTGAGTCGTGGGACGAGGCATGAAAAAAGCAAGCTACTCTAGGAGTTTAAGCTTTCAGCTACACGTTGGTGGATGAGGTGGTGTGCAACGCGGAAAAGTGTGCATGAGATTGGTGCATCCGCTCTCACAGCTCCCACGTGAAGAGGGCTTTGTGCGTCTAGTGTACAACCGTGCCTCCCGATGCAGTAATGGAGACTGCCAAGTCAATTGCGCCTTTGGGTCGTATCGAAGGCTGAGGTTCAGCAGCGGCACGAAGCGAAGAGTACCAGGGGATGGAATAGGATGGCCCCAAGGATCTGGCACCGTATTCATGCTACCTGTATCAACTTCTACGGAACTGGCATACCGTAGGGCAAAGAATTGAATACTCGATTTCGATTCAAAGAATAGCCCCCAACCTCTCGACTGGTGCTACGTTAACCACATCGGTCCACCAAATCTTTCGATAGATTAGCCCCCACGACTTTTCTTGGTTTCTGCTCGCATTTACGCCAAGCGCGCACGGTTACTGCACTGGCGTCTATATCGTCGCTTTGAGGTCTGCATGGTCCTGGTATAGACCTGCCAAATTATAGATTAATATTCAAATACCATCAAGGTGAGCGCCTCGGACATGGAACTTACCATACCGTCACACACCCTCGGATGTGATTTCGACTTCAGCTGCCACAAAACGGTATCAACAGCTGGACTTCATCTACAATTCGCCCCCATAGCCGTAGCGTTGTACCTTGGCACTAGCTTTTTATCAGTCGCCCATTCATTCACTCGTCCATCATCTGACCCTCTGCCATTTGCGTAGATGCAATCCAGTCCTCCATCATTGCTTGGCCAGCGCCTCCTGCCAACTCCTTTCCCTTGGCGGTTCCCTTTCTCGTCACCACCAGACATAGAATTCGACCGTAGATACTGAAACCATCATACGTCGTGTTGAGAGCCATTTTTTTCTTGTCGTCTGCGTCTCCTTGTTGCTCCAAGCCAAGCTTCTCCCTGCCTTTCCTGGAAGGCCTTTGCTGGGACTGGAAAGCCTCATCCTCAGAGCCCTCGGAGAGGAACAAGCCTTCCTCACTCTCGCCCCTGTCCTTCCGCGTGCTACCATCCATGACAGCGTCCTCAGCTCGAGGGATGTCTTCCAAGCGCACGCCTTTCCCCTCGTGAGACTCTTCGCGAACCAACGCAGGCTCATCCCCCCCACGGACCTCAACCGGCTCCTCCCTCGTTCCAGTTCCTGTCAACCTCCCAGTCGTTGTCCCCAGCCTAGCCTTCTCGCTCTTCGCCCTCCTCTCCTTCCTCAAAATCGAATGACGCACACTTGTCTCCGTCAGATAAATCGACACCACGAAATCATCTGTCCCACGCCCCAAAGCCCCGTGTCAGCCAACCAATAGCAGAAGCCCCAATCCCAACATCACCACACATACATACCCCTCTCCACCTGATTCTTCACCACCTTCTTCTTCTTCCCCCCCTTTGCCGCCTTAGCCCTCGCATTCTCCTCTTTCAACTTCGGCAGCACAAGCGGGCGCACGGCGTCGATGACGCGGGGAAGGACGGGCGAGCGCTCGTTCAGCAGCCAGCGCTGGGCGTCGGCGGGGTTGTCGGTGTAGATGCGGCATTCGAGGACGGAGTATTGGGTTATGCGGAGGTAGCGGCGGATGGGGGGCATGCTGGTGGGTGGGGGGAGAGGGACAGGGAGATAGGGTAGATGCGTGTGGAGTACTGGATTAGAGTCGTGTGGGCTTCAAGAACCAGAAGCTAGAGGTTGAAGCGCAATGGTTGCTTTCCATTTGCCCTATTCTGGCGGAAGCGCTTTTCCGCCCTCGGGATTGTTCCGCCGTCTTAATGACTTCATCCTACATCTCCAACGTCTGAAATTCCTTCCACCACGTCCACAATCAATAAAAATCTTGTCTGTCGAGCAAAGTCCTCATGTCCTTGTCATATCCTAGATGCCCCCCCTCCCTCGCCTCCACATACGCACCTATACCACACCCCGCCGCCCCACCCGCATCCTCCCCCCCTCAACTCCCCTAACCCTCACCCACTTCCTCCAACGCCAACGAGTTCTCTCCCTCTGGCGTCGCATCCTACGCTCCACCAACAAGATCTCCAGCCTCTCGACCCGCAAGGAGATGCGGGATTTTGCGAGGAGGGAGTTTGAACGAAATCGAGGGGTAAGCGATTTGGGGCATGTGAGGTATTTAGTTAGTACGGGGAAGGCGGAGCTGGAGAGGGTGGAGAGGGCGGTGGGTGTGAGGTGAGGAAGAGGGCGATACTGAGGCGTAATAGGGATTCTGGGGGGGGATGGGGCTGTGGGAGAGTGGGGATTCAAGAGACGTGAGCTACGCAGTTGAAGGTCAGACTATATTGAACCTGGAGGTATACGTATACGGTGGCCTTCAACGCCTAGCCCTTCAATGGCCTCGACTCTGTGCTCCAGGTTATACTACACCGGCTGCCAAGTCCTGCGGTTCTTGTTACCCACAAAAAGCTTGGAAGTTGAGCATATGCCTTAGATCGGTTTGCCAGTTTTCCAAGATGAGACGGTCCTAGAATGGCTGTATGACAGCTCAAAAGCACGGTGCACGAGGGTGTTCCTGACGTTTGGCGGGAAATAATCACTGCTACAGCAAATATTATACTCACTATCTTCAAAAGTAGACAAGCAAGCAATATTTCAACAAAGTACGACCGTTTAATTTCCACCATGAAGCCTCACTGCGACCTATTGCAACTATTATACCAATATTGCCGGCCAAGGGAAGAGCCTCCACACTACTCGCGGGTTGTTCGTCTGTATCGAAATCCTTTGTCCAGTACTTCATTCGGTCATGTTTCGAAAGTATGATGGTCGTCATTCGAGCCATCCCAACACACCAGCATACAAGCATCTCTCATATACTCTGGTGGCTCCTCAGCACTGGCCACGATGACTCTATCCTTTCTTCGGTTGCTGCCAAGCGATCTCCCAAGCCCGTGTGTAAAACGCCTTGAATTTACTTCGCTATCAGAGAGGTTGATTTGACCTAAGAAAATATACAACAGCAGGAGCCGCTCAGCCGCCAGCAGCTTACGTCGGGATTGTTTCACTGAACGGGGGCTTTGTATGGTCCTGGAATTGAGTTTTTCCAGTGCTTTATAGAACATGTTGGTGTGCTCTTTGAGCCCATGATGAAGGAGACGAAGCGGGCTGTCCATCTCATGCCTACATCCATACACAAAACCACAGCCAGAGGCAAATGTCGAGGTGGAAAAGCTGCGAAAACGCCCCCTTTCGATTCTACACCGAGCATAACGACAAGGCGGGAAGAAACGCTCCTATACGAGACATATTTTCCAGCTTTCAATTGCCGTCGCATTTGGAATGGTTTTACTAGCCCTCGCGAGCACGTCCAGAAGTTCTTAAAGGTACAGCACTCAAATATATAGACGGAATGAATCCTCAGCTGGGATACTACCTTCTCCACCCTATATGAGCGGCCAGCCGCATAAGAGCCAATCTGCCAAATCATCTGAAAAACCTCCAACTTGCAACCCACCCCCCAACTTCCACCCCACAAACACAACGCTCAAAGCCCAACCATTACATCCCCCACAACTAACGTTCTTCCCCCCCCCGGAAAAAGCAGGACGCTCCAAGACTCCTACTGTAGAACCCAGTCCTACGCTACGGTACGTACCGGTACGCCCCCAGCCGACGATGGTCGGAATGCTAGCTTCTGCCCATACCACCACCATCAGTGCACCACAGCCGCCTGGGCTCAAAGAAGGAGAGACGGTTCGTGCTCCGTCCTGGACTTTGGGATATTTTACCTTGTGGTTGGCTGTGGGTGTTGGATTGGCTTTGGTGGTGGTGGTGGTGGTGAGCTAGTGTGGGGGGGAATTGGGGAGGGGGAAGGGGGAAGGGGGAAGGGGGGTGAATGGATGATGCAGCTGGGGTTTATCATTCTCTAGTAGGTGGGAGTAGCGAAGACATACTCATATCATAACCACAAACCGCTAATCTACACCGTGGACCGTTCTGTTCCGACCCATCTCGCATCCCGTCGCTATTTATTCCATTCCATCCCATTCCATTCCATTCCACCCCATCCCATTCCATCCCACCCCATCCCACCGCCAAAAGCATCCCCCCACGCCCCCCTCGTCTCTATCTAGCTACCTACTATCTACCGTCCATTCCACCTCCCCGTCGTCATCATCCTTGTCCCATCCCATCCCATCCCATCCCACCCCATCCCATCCCATCCCATTCCTTTCCTTTCCTTTCCTTTCCATTCCATTCCATCTTCCATTCCATTCCACCCCACCGCCAAAAGCATTCCCCCCACGGCCCCCTCGTCTCTATCTAGCTACCTACTATCTAGCACCCATTCCACCTCCCACCCCATCGTCCTAGTCCTTGTCTCATCTCATCCCACCCCATCCCAACCCAACCCATCCCCATCCCCCATCCCCCATCCCCATGACACACTCCCCCTTCTAACCGACCCCTCCCATCCTCGATGGAAACGCATTTACGGGGGTGACGAGTGTGTATTTGGCTTGAGCGTCGATGTCTCGAATCGAAGGGAAGGAGAAGGGAGGGAGGGGGGAAAGAGACGAGGAAGGGGGAGGGGAGGAGGAGGAGGAGGAGGAGGAGTGAGACGGGTGCGGGGAGTCGTTTAAGGAAGATGGGTCCTTTTTCTTTGTTTTTTCAGAGGTAGCTGGGAAAATTCGCGGGTGGTGCTTCGAAGCCACTATTATTCGTTTTTAATTCACTTATGTAGCCTCTCCGCGTCATTACCGTCTCTTCTCCCCTCCTAATGACCAGGACCCACGCCGACGCAATTCGTTCTTCCCCCCCCCATTCTCGTCATCACTCTCAGCCACGTCTCAGCATCCGCACCATCCCATCCCCCTCCTCAAGCCTCATGCTTCGGCATCCCGTCGCGCTTTGCCTTTTTTCTCTTTGCGTCCAAGGGTGGGAGAATGCGTGTGTTTTAGCAGTGATGGGGTGGGATTGAAGTGGGGGATGCTATGGGGGGAGTTGGGCGCCGGGATGCTTTGGGGGCGGGGGGTTGGGCGCTGGGATGAGTAGGATTTTCGAGGACAACTTGGGTGGAAGGGGGGGGAGGGTGGTTGATTTGTGGGGGTGGGGGTTGAGAAGGGTAGTTGGAGGGGATAAGAAGGGAAGGGAAATTGTAAATTCGAGGGGAGAAGCAGGTTCGAAACAGACGGAGAACGATGGAAATTGAAAGCTGACAACGTGACGATGATGGAGGCGGGTTCGAGGGGAAGAGGAATGCAACGAGGAAAAGACGGAAACGAAAGGGTGAAGAAATGAAAGCGAAGATGTATGAGCTCAAGAAGTGACAGTGTGGTCTTCTTCTTATCATCAGAGCAAGTCAAAGATCTAAAAACATCACATACTCCCCCCTCAGCCATCTCGCATCCCCTCTTCCCCCACCCTTCTCCTTTCCTTCATTTCTTTCCCCACTTCTTCAACTCCCTCCCCCTCACCTCTCTCCCTCAATCGATTTCCTTACCTTCTACTAACCCTCTTCTCTCACACTCTCTCCCTGCCGTCTTCCCCCTTTTAATGCTTTTACACATTCAAGCGTATGAAGAAGAGAGAACCATGAGTTTCTAGAGCGAGAACGAAGATACAAAGTGAAGATTACGAGCGAACGGATAGGAGAAAGGGAAGTGACGGTCGGGGAAGGGATAGGCATGGACGGGACGAGATGGTGATGAAATGGGATGGGATGGGTTCGGGGAGAGAAGGGGGGGGAGAGATGCAAGTAGTTGGAGAACGCGAAATGAGGGAGCAAGGACATTGGGACTGTTAATACTAGCAGCGTAGACGGCGCCAGAACCTGACTAACTGGCAATCTGAGTACTCCACCACTACCTCCACCATCCATCATTCGTCTCTGCACTTCATCGGCACGAGTGGAAATGTTAAAAAGTGATGAAGATGAAGGAATGGGTGTGGTTGGAAGGGATCGAAACGGGATGGGAATGGACAAAGAAGAGGCGAAGGTGTGGGTGGGATGGGATGGGATGGATTGGATGAGGCAAGGGGGCAAGGGCGAGAGTGGCAAAGACTGGCAAAGGGAAGCAGATTCGGCGGCGGTGGAGGGAATGATATTGTGCATGCTTGAGAAGGATGGTGGATAATCTTAGAGCCGAGGACGATGCTTTCGTGTCCTTCCTGCTAAACCTTCAGAGGAGGGAAGAGGCGAACCGACGTGATGAGAATGCGAATAATTTGGGACTTGAGAGTGGTTCAGATGTCGAACCGAGCGAACGAGCGCGTTGATTGAGATGGTTGGGATGGTTGCGGATGATCGATGGATGACTGACTGGTGGTGAAGATCAAGGTTGGTAGAAAACTCGAGGCGTAGACGTGGAATTTTCGAGCTCGAACAGATAACCTAAAAACATATATCGACCAACTGTGTTTGCTACAATCTCCCAGTGCCACGAATGAGTTAGAAAGGCATCGGTACACTAAAACTCACGATATTGAGTAGAGGACATAGTTCATTGTTGATGCTGCTATTTTACATATTCGCAAGTGCCAGAGCCGGGCTGAGGGGCTTGAGAGACAGGAAAAAGACATCGAAAAGCCTTGCGAAATTTTAAACCGCCCGTACATCCATTATCCACATCTTGCATGTCCTCCTCTTTACAAATTTTGCCGATGGGGCCGATGGCCCTGAAGAAGTCGTTGGTTCCAGTTTTGACGATCGTGTGCATTGAACCAGGCTGATTGCAAAGGATCCAGCCCGGTAATTGTCATGACGAAATGTCGTCTACGCACCCTCGTCATCGTCGCCGATGCGGAGAGTACCCTCCTTGCCGAGTCCGTGGGCCCAGAAGCCTTCGATGGAGGCGGAGCTAGTGCAGTATTAGATGGGTGGTAGTAAGGAATTGAAGAATTACTTACTTTGCCATGGTGTCGTGGGTAAACAGAAGCCAGAAGCCAAAGACTGGCTTCGCAAGAACGTCAAGGATAGCGTAGGATACAATCTCCGCATCAACGCCAATGTTTCGGGATCCGTCAGCGATACCCCAGATGCTGTTATCGGTTAGCGAGCTTCACAATAAGTCATTGACGAGTACATACACAGGGTAGATGGTCCAGAGGACAAGGGTGAATCCAGCAATGGCAGTGAAGAAGGTCTTGGTTTTGTTATCCTTGGCCATAACGACGTGACGGCCATTGACAGCAAGCTGGTAGACGACAACGAGGTAGGCAATGCAAGCCATGGCGTAGTAACCCCACTTGGGTCCTCCCTCGGAAGTAAAGGCAGCAAAGAGACCGGTGAGGATCATGATCACATCAGCGACAACGGCAACGAGAATGTTGGCACCGCTCAAGCCACAAAGGAAGCAAAGATCCAAAAGCAAGAGTGGGGTGGTAACACTCCAGTCGACGTATCGAGCCCAGTAGACTTCACGCTGAACGACATCGTAAGTGTCAGGGAAGTGCTTCTGGGTATGCTTGATCTTGGTCTCGTTGATGGCGATACCATCACCGATAGCCATGGAGAAGTAAGAGATCATGGCGAAGGTGGTGATGAAGGCAGTCAGAATGTGGAACAAGCGTTTTTGCTAGACCGAGTCAGTTCGGGAATCCTGCCAGGGTGCTGACGAGGTTTTTCCCAACTTACGACTGGGACACGGAAGGCCATGATATAGAAAGCAAGGGAGGAGATCATCATGATCACGAAGACAACCCTGAAGTACCTCAGTATGGAACACCATAGCTCGCCACAGTTTTGCTCACCATAGCGTACGATTGCCAACATCGCCGGCGGCTTGCAGAGTGGGAGCACTCGTGGGTACGACGGTCGGGATTGGAGCAACACTGCTCGAGCTCTTCATCATCGCTGCGGTGTTCTGCTGTTTTACCGAAGAAGGATTGATGCGTTAAAGATGAATGGGATCTTGCAATGAAGAATGCAAGAGAAGAGAGGAAGGAATGAAGCAGAAGAGGCGTCGGGGGTTTTGTAGGAGAAAGAGGAGAAGAGAGGGAAGAAGCTGTTGCCTGTTAGCGCCGTTGCTTGGCTTGCGTCTTAGCGTCGAATCAATTCATTCTCACACACACAACATGCGGGGTTGGGTTGGAGTGAATCAGGGAATTCAGGGATATTTCGAGCCAATAAGTTCCGTCATCACTTTCTTATGCGGCGAGCGACTGCCTAAGCTTCTTGCCGTTAGACTCCGATACAGCCCCGCCGATGCTCTTGTACTTCCGACCGGCCACTGACATCGGCCAGCATCATTTTGATAAGCAGTCTGCGCTCTACTCTCGAATTCACCCTCACTATCTTGAATCTCATGAATGAAAGAAGAACGACAATCTACAATCCTCCATTCGGATTCCCATGCGCTCTCCAACATGATGTGGGGGGAGATGTTCGGAGGAAGGTCCGAGCGTCATCTGATCACGTTACTTGTCCTGCTCCGTACGGAATACCTTACCGAGAAAGATCGACAAGTACGGAGTACTTCCGTAGAGGTACATCCACCTGCCATCTAAACAAACACACTACCGGACCGCTTAATTAGTAACATGCCGCTTCATCATTCTCTTAAAATGCATCTCGAGATTCTCATGTCTTTGACAATGCAACCAGATCAGAGAGTCAACTCTATATAGAGACTCTTCTCCACCTTGGACCTCCAACCAAGGTACTCTCTTGGGTTTGATCTTCAGCTGTGATATCATGGATCTTGTCTTTGTAGTTGATTAAGCGTGGGAAGTATGTACTGATCATGTGAGGCAGCTAAACATGTTCGTGCGTCACGCTGAAACCCGGACTCCGCATGCTCCCCGCCAATCAAACCGACCTTTTGACCAATCAACTGAACCTGTCTTTGCCCTTGTTCAGGGCTCAAGCCCTCAATATAAATACCTATATATATCTTCTTCTATCCAAAGCACAAAAACACAACGCCTTCCTCCAGATCGGTCGGAGCCATAACCATAGCCATCTCTCTAATTTTACAGGAAGATTTCATCCACGATCTAATACCACTGTATCAGTCAATCCTGCAAATCCGACGGTCACACCAGACATCCGACAGACCCGCAGCGCTTGTGAGACATGAAAAAGAATCATCGAGCGACGGACACATGGCTCAAAGGATTGAATCCGGCACGCCCCTACCATTCCTTCGTACAGCTAACTGCCAATTGCTGTGACGAAAGCTTTTCTCAACCTGACGCTGGTCCTCAGCCGCATTAAAGACCCTCCTGTTTGGACTTCACAGGCGTAGTCTCTCCTCTCGTACAAGCTGATAACCGGATGCCTGGCATACGGTCATCCTACCATAATATATGGCCCGGTCTTCGTCTCCACTTCTGGACCCTGCCCACCTACTCTATAAGGAACGGAAACGGCGTTGGCGACTTCAGCTTAGTATCGTCATATCTGACATGGAGTTTTGGTAGAACATGAAACTGTGTTTGTAACCTCGTCACGATTTCGATCCAACCATCTGGACTTTTCACATGGTTGCGTCGGATTTTGTTGCCCCTCTAAGAAATTTGCCTCCCCCTCAAGTACCCGAAGAACCTTGATTGTCATCCGAGGTATCTTATCACTCAGTCTTCCCTTCAGAACAGCGATGGCTTCATCCTAATCCTGATGAACGTCATGGTTGTATCTCCTCCCTTCGCCTATCGGCTAGGGTTTGGACGTTTTACGTTGAGATTCAGACCAATTTGAGAGAGATTGACAAAACAGCGGATTGGAGACGATGTTACTCGGGCTGCAGAAAGGTTTTCTTCAGGATATGTCCCACTCTGGGCTCCAATTGTCACCACGCGCTGCTTGCGATAATGCCACAACTTCTCAGAAATTAAAACTCCACCCGGCCATCCCTATACGTGACAATGTAATGTATTTACCCATGTATAAGGATTGACTTACACATGGCTCTCTAGTCTCTTCTGTATGCTTTTGATGTTTGAACCGTTGATTTGCACTACCGTCGCGACTGATGTGAAAACAAACATTGCGGTGAGGTGATGACATCGTTCCAGGGTTGAGCGACCGCCTGAGGTTCTAATGCCAAATTCGAGTAATCTTACATATTGCTCCGTTGATGTTTTGACCTCTTGAACTCATCAGACTGTTAGTGTACTTTTTTTAAGGATTCTTATCTTTGGACGGAGTACGAAAAGACCAGTGTTCCGGAAGATTGCTCAGAAACCCAATCTCCCGGAAGTTCCATTGTTGAAAAAGAGCCGCGTCCTCATGACATCAAAAAAATCTATTCAAACAGCATTATAAATTTGGATCCATAACTGGCCTCCATATTCCTATACAAAGTGTACAAATGGTACAATAAAGCTTGTAATCTGATACAAAAACCGAATCGAAGCGAGCGACCAGCACTAACTTGACAGAAAGAACTCGAACAGTCTAGGAAAGATGACGGAATGCATCATAAACGATGGCTCCTGAAGAAATTTGTTGTTCTGGTGTCTCAATGACGGGTTGGGTGCGCACAGCCTCAGGCTTCGACAACCCGTGTTCCAGTAGCTCGTAGTTGGGAGTCTGCGAATTCGAATTTTCGGAATGACGCTCGCCCTTCAATGGAGGCCGTAGCCCTTTACGGGGTCCAGTAAGTGAATAGTCGCTGGGCGGCGAGCCTCTCAGTGATCTCCCTCTCGACAGGGCAAAGGTCTGTTGTAGCTGTGCCTCAAGTCTTCTGTTGGCGTTTTCCAGCTGTTTGACATATTCCGTTGCTTTTTCTAATACGTCTGCCTTATTCACCTTCAGTGCGGCACTCGAGCTTTCCGTAAGATGGTCAGATCGACCTTGACGAGCAGCTTCCGACTCAACCTTTGCTCGAAGACATGGAATACTGTCCCGAAGCTCTGCTATCTTCTGATTCAACCTGCTACGATATCTTCTCTCGATGGCGTTGTGGGCTTTTCTCCTAGTCTTCTTCCGTTTGCCGCCTGGGATGGAGAGGGTTTTGCCCCCTCCAGGGTCGCTCGCGATGCTTTGCGTTGGCGAGGCTATTTCGTCAGGATAGGTACCGGGTATCTGGTCGTGTATCACAGGCCTCTGGCTGGCCGATGACTGCGGCAGTCGCACTTCAGTTGGTACCAGAACAGCCGACCTTGAACTTCCTTGGAGATTGTCCCCTAGTCGCCGCACAGAGCTCTCAGTGAATTCAGGATTCAGCGACCGTCTTGTCGACACGGATACTGGAGCATGAATTTGCGATCCGGTTTCAGAAGCATTACTGGATCTGGTCCGAGCACAAGCTGATCCCGTGGTGGCGAGAAATGAGTGAGGATCGGACACCCGCGTTTGTCTTTGGTTGCTGAATTGCTGAGCTTCATCGATGGGTACTTGAATACCAGGCCTTTCAGAGTCTCCCCAGGAGCCAAAGTGACCAGCTGGACCCGAACCTTCCAGTTCCCAGGTTCCACCAACATCTGTCGACCCGTTCCATGAGTAAGACTTCGGATGAGGAGAGAGTTGTGATTGAAAGGATGAAGGTGAGTTATAAACAGAAGAATTGAAGTCTGCAAGTTGGTCGGATGAAGCGTGGAAAGGCGCCCATCGAAAATCATGTACCTCTTGGCTCGGATCGTTGTGATCAACACGATTAGTGGTAAACACGGGCACCCCACGCTGCTGAAGACCATTAGGGGGTTATCAAGTTGCAAACACGAAAGGGTGCCCACCACAGTTTGCTCCTGACCGTCGGTAGGGGCGTAGTGGTTGAAAGAACTATCCATGGCTCTTGGCTGCTTGGGTTCCGTCAAGAGCCCACCGCCTGGGCAACCGAAGCAAGAAAATCCTGGCAGAGGTTCTTGATGATAACGGGGAGTAGTTGCCTGTCATGTAATTGCCCATCAGCTAATTATTGTATGTGACCAGCGTCAGCTTTCAAATGCCAAGTAATCTATTAGTACAGCGCTTCAAAGTGGTAAAGTGACAAATCCTGGGCTATGGTGTACGTACAACAGGAGCTCGGCACCGACACGCACATGAGATGAAAATTTCGATGGTTCAAGAGATTGACCCTGGGGACTTGTGGCCTGCAGGCTGCAGGTTGCCTAAAGTCTGTGCCTGAGAACCGTGTCGCAGGGACGGGGGGGGTCCATCATCTCTGGGACGAACTCACAAGGCTCCTTTACCCCAAGGCTGTACTGGATTACGAATACCAGATGTTCAACAGACGGCCTCTGCCAATCAGAGCCGAATGAGAGCAATGCAACCTCGATCGAGGCTGTGAGATTCTAATGATTCTAATGCATAGTGAAGGCTCTGCATGAGGATTTCGAGGCAACCATTGGCTGCGCTGGAGTTTCATTGCTCCAAATGCAGGAGGACCCTGTCACACGGCAGCTTTCGTTGCTATACTGGGGGATCGTCTGCCGATTTCCAACATCGGTTGGGGCTTGAAATTGAAAAGAGGTCAACACGCAATCGGGGATGATAATCAACATCTCGGTGAAGCTGGAGGGTCACCAAGACCGGTATACCTTGGCTAACACGTATCTGGGCGCATTCAGCGTCCAAGAACATCGGTTAGTGCTTAGTCGTAGCATGCTGTTGGAAGGAGGGAGACTTCCCCGGAGTAACGGTGTGCTTTCGGTACGAGGTACATAACCGTCGCCCTGTAAGGCCTAAGGTAGGGCTTAGACCACTTAGACCACTTAGACCGCAATTTACCGCCACCATGCAGACCTCAGCTACCTTACCATACCTTACCTTACTTTGTGCTTTGTACTTTACTTACCTTACCTTTCCCCTTGCCCGACCTTACGATACCGTATTGGCCTTCATCTCTCATATCATTCATTACCTTAGCTTCCATCCTTTTCATCTCCGGCTGCTTGTTGAGTAGCAACAAGAACAGGTAATCAAACGATTCATCTTAGTAGCCAGATGGATTGGTCAACCCTTTCAGCTGTCCGTCCATACTCGGGGTTTGGATGGTGAATGCTATAGTGCAATAAAATGCTGTGCTCAATCCGAGGCACTCCCGGTTTTGGCACATAGCGGTATGCAGGTAACAAAACCTCACCGCCACAGAAAGCAAATCACCAACGTACCAGGACAAAGCCATTCTTCCAGACTTCTGTGCCCATCCGTTCTCTTTGGCCGTCAACACCCAGTAGGCCGTCAAATGATAGCGAGTTGGTGTCGCTCACGCAATTGATGGAAATGGAATGCAATAAGATACGAAGGTAATTCCTTCGCACTCAGCCCCTGCTGTTTAATCTCGGACATTGTACCGAATGTATTGATATCATGTGATCAAACTGCTTCAACCTTCGCGCTCGCTGGGTCAGTAATGCTTTTAGCTACTATTGAACGTTTTCCATTTTTGTTTGAGCTTCAGCAAGCAGCCCACAAAATTCGAATCAACATATTACCCCAAAGACTCTTGCGCAAAGACGTTGACAGGATTTACGACCATGAGGATGTGGGTGCAATCAACGGCAAAGAGAGCAAACATTATTGATACAGGTATGGAGAAAGGAGAAAGCCTGAATATGATTCCCCTAGCATACGACGTAAGGATTATACGAGGATACTGTAGTCAGATGAAAGCTAGAGACGCTGATAGGAAACCCTTACACACGCGTCAGCTAGAGGGCTTATTCCGTTACCTTAGGATGATATCTGTTGCAACCGAAACATTGGTATCTTTTCTTCATGGATGAGATCACCTATTCCATGGACAGAAGCCTCATCGATGGATCGGAAGCCCGTTTGACGGAGAACCCCACCCGACGATTAAATCCCCATCAATTGAGGTCTTTAAGGTATCCATTGATGAAGCTATCATTCATAAATCACAAGATCATATAACATATACTCGGCAGTCGCTTCATCACTCTACCCACGTAGCTGACGCTTGCTTCGCTTCTTCGACGGTCTCATCGAGATCGAAGAAGAGAAACGATAGAAGGACTACATTAGTAAGCACTTATACAACGAAAATCTACCTAGGTAAGAATTACGTCAATGTAAGTTTTTCCATGAATACGAGGCTATATCGATGGATAAAGGCCCCAGAGTCATGGAATAATCGATGAGGCTGCTATCCATAGAACTCAGGCAACGACCAATGGGGTGCATCACATCAGCTAAAGTACTAGGTAAGGAGACGTACGTGATAGCAGAAGCGATACAGGCTCAGACAGGAGTAGTCGTCGAGCCGGTTGGATGCTTGAATACTTCCGTATGCAGCGTATTGTAGTGACAAGAGACGAAGGCTATTGCATGTACGGATATGAGACATGACTGAAACACAGGGACATGATGCTCAGGGGTGCTCTACCATACCTGCAGATGCTGACTAAGGTAAGATACGTCAGAGTGAAATGGAATGTGGGGGCTTCCAACTCTAGCCTGTTTCAGGCTAGTCTCCCGTCAAGCGAGCCAGAACAGAATGGAAGGGCTTTATTTCCCCTCCTATTATCATTGATATTTGTGTCATTCTCGGTACCCCAATTGGTCTCTTGCCATTGTCGTTGTTCAGTCTACTATGTTGCAGTTTCTTACCGTGTTGTCAATCGCTCCCCTGTCAATCCATGACCTTTCCTACGCAAACACGACTACGAGTATCGCGGCGAGCAGTGGAGGGGAGTAGTTGAGAGAGAGAGGAGCAACCTGGTTTCCTTTTGTTCCTTTGTCGCTTTTTCGCCGGCAGAGGTGGTCGGCTTTGTTCAACTCGGACCTTGGACTCCTCACCGTTGGACCCCAAAAGTATTTTATCCCCGGTTCCTCCGACAGTTCCATACAGTTCCTGAAGGCTACGGTAATAAGATGGTAAACCTTGAGGATGTTGCACAGCTCGTAATCCGACAAGCCGCATCGACAACTACAACTACCGCGGCGCAGTCGACCACTATATCATGTGATACTGGAAACGGCTATGATGGACGCATTGGCCTGCGTGTCTCTGCCATCTTCGTCATCTTGGTTGGCTCCTCATTTGGTAAGAAAACCGTATCTCTTGAGAACACGGACCTGACAATTAAGCATAGGCGCGGTCTTTCCAGTCTTTGCAAATCGTCACAAGGGCGTTGGCGTGCCAGAATGGGCCTTTTTCATAGCCAAGTACTTTGGCTCCGGGGTTATCATTGCCACCGCATTTATACACGTAAGTATGAGGCAGGCTGCTGAGAGGCTAGGCCTAGAGCTGCACAGTCACACGATGCACAACGACTCCATCCCCGTCTCCAGGCCTCCAGCAAGTGGCAGAATCCCAGCTAATTTATTCCCAGCTCCTCGCACCAGCCAGCCACGCCCTTATGAACCCCTGCTTGACTGGTCCTATTACACAATACGATTGGGTTGAAGGCATAGCTCTGATAACGGTATTCCTTCTCTTCTTCACCGAGCTCATGGCCATGCGCTTCTCCACGTTCGGCCATACCCACGATGACGACAACCATGACGAGCTCAACCCCATTGGAGAACGGGCACAGTCTAACTCGAGCCACGGACATGCGCCAGGCGACGATCACCTAAGTCACTCTAGAGATCATGTCGATCCTGATGTCGAGGAAGACAGAGGAAAACCTGTTGAAGACTTTGCAGCACAGATGACTGCAATATTCATTCTCGAATTTGGGGTAGTTTTCCACTCTGTGTTCGTAGGATTGACGCTTGCGGTAGCAGGCGCAGAATTTAATACCTTGTATGTGGTGCTTGTGTTCCATCAGACATTCGAGGGTCTCGGTCTGGGCTCGAGGCTGGCGGTGACTCCTTGGCCAAAATCAAAAAGATGGACACCGTATATCTTTGCCTTGGTATATGGCTTCTCAACACCGATTGCTCTTGCCGTAGGACTTGGAATTCGGAACACCTATGTACCAGGATCGCAGACTGCATTGATCGTAAATGGGGTTTTCGACTCCATCAGCGCCGGCATCTTGATATATACGGGATTGGTGGAATTGATGGCCCATGAATTCATGTTTAGCAGTGTGATGCGGAGAGCAAGACTAAGAGTGGTACTAAGTGCATTTGGAATGATGTGTCTAGGAGCCGGTAAGTCCTGGAAGCCTTGGGCATAAGCCTAGAGATGCTAACTAGTTATAGGATTGATGGCTCTCTTGGGCAAGTGGGTTTGATCATTGCAGGGAGAACCTAGGACATATCAATCGCCATATCACGGCCAGACGAATTGCACATAGGCAGTGGTCATATGATAGGAAAAAATGATGTGGACTGTATATATGCGATACGGAGTGACGGGTGGATTACAACTATTTTTTTAGATTATGCTCTGAAAAGGGCTTCCGAAGGAGTTGAAGCCATTTGACAAATCAGGGTAATTTACGAGACTTGTAAGACGGTGGAGGTAGATATTAGGGGAACTAATAATCGGACTGGACACATAGTATGCACGGCATATTGATGAACATAAGAATATGTGGTGTCCAATGTTACCTTATGCATCCCTATTATTCCTTTAATTTTTTTTGAAATAACAGATAGCCAACAACATGTCTGCGGATTCGAAGAACCTGGCCTATAATTAGTCAATATTGGTCCCTAGATAGACCCTGTCAACGACTCGACTCACCGTATCTGTAATTTGCATTTGGTCGCGCGAACCTTCCACAAAAACGGAGCAGACCACGAGCTGAGCGGAAATATCCTTACCACCCAAGTAAAACCATTTTCTACCCTCGATCCCCTCATCTCTTATCAGTCTCCGCAATCATCGTCCCCCTCTCCTCCCTCTCCCTCGCAACCTGCATCTCCTCTTCCTCCGGTGTCCTTGTCTTCAGCTGCAACGCATGAATCCCTCCCGCCGTCTCCAGCTCCTCTTTTAGCAACGCATACACCATCCGATGTCTCGCCGGTTGCATCTTGGACCTGAAAGCCTCGGAGGTGATGACGAGGCGGAAGTGCGTTTCTTTCGAGACGCTGCCGGCCATGGCTTTGTGGTGGGCGTGGAGGCTCGAGTCGTTGTGGATTTCTAAGGTTGAAGGGAGCAGGACTGCTCCGATCTAGGGTTTGTTGAGTACAGGTGGTGAAGGGGAGGAAGTCTTGGTTCGTACCTTGATGCGCATGGCATCTTCGATTGGGGTTGTGGATATTGTGGACATTTGCCTTGCAGCACGTAAGATGCTGCGCCGTAGCATTGACAGTAGATAGGTCGCCTGAAAGCTACAGCTGAGGCTGTTTGTTTCGCATTCAAAGCCAAGCCTGACTCCTAAGATGCTACAATGATAGCGTGATGCAGAGATCACTGTAGTCTGTACGGAGTACTATGGCTGTACATATGTTCTGCAGTAGTAAGTAAATATGTAGCGCGCTGTGCTGGCTGGACCGTCGGCGAACTGCCGGCCCGACGTCACCGATACCCGCATGCTTTTCCCGAGATCCTCCTCCACTCGTCCAATGGTAACTCTTTTCGGGGAGAAGTGCCCTCTTCTCTCTGCAATGTATATGCGAACAACTCGGCGCTCAATCACCTCTCAATCACTATTTGCTCAATTGCTTCAAAGAACTTTCAAAGCTCCGCAGTCTCTTCGAATGGCTTCAACCCTACCAAAACTACCGGTCTTCGAAGCAATCGCTAATCATAATCCTCAAAGCACCGCCGTTATCCATAGCAAGTCCGGCCGGCGGTTCACTTATGGAGAGCTCCTTCGAGATATCGCTGACGCGAGGAACAGTCTACGGCACACCGCCGGGGAGCAGAAATTGGAGGGCGAAAGAGTGGCTTTCCTGGTGGAAAATGGATATGACTATGTAGGTGCGAAGCAGGCGGTGTTCGGGTTCCTCGAGAGGTTGTACTGATTGCATGTAGTAACCCTACTTTCCATCCTTGGCAGTAATAGTATTGCCGTACCTTTATCGTCTGGATTTCCTGCGAGCGAGCTCAGGTATATATTGGACAACAGCCAAGCTCAGATGCTCTTGTCCTCGGCCAAATTTCAAGAGAAGGCTGCAGAAGTGGTCAAGGAACGTTTGGAGAAGTCCCCAATCTTGAGTACTGTGAAAAAGAGGCTTGAGGGAAGCGGATCCAAGGAGGACATTAAGCTTGAGGGAGATGAAGAAAGTAGAGGAGGCATGATGCTGTATACATCAGGAACGACGAGTCGTCCGGTGAGTCGTGATCAAGCACTGAACCAGACCTCTACTGAAAAGAAATCCGTGTAGAAAGGCGTTGTACTACCCGAATCGGTCATGACAGCTCAATCTCAATCACTATTGAAAGCGTGGAACTACAACCCCACAGATCACCTCCTTCACGTTCTTCCATTACACCATATCCATGGAACGATAAATGCTCTCATGACGCCTCTCTTCGCCGGCTCGACAATCGAATTCATGTTCCCCTTCAACGCCGATGCATTATGGGGACGTCTCGCCGCCCCTTTTCTGCCCAAGGACCAACAGCAAGATAACTCGAAAGAACCAATCACATTCCTTACCGCAGTACCCACAATCTACAATCGCCTCCTTTCCACGCACGCTAAACTCCCGTCATCAGTCTCCGAAGCCTCTAAAGAGGCCATACTCCCGAAACATCTCCGCCTAAATATTTCCGGCTCAGCAGCACTTCCTACGCCCACAAAGACCGCCTGGGTCGACCTTAGCGGCGGCAACATCCTCCTAGAGCGTTATGGCATGACTGAAATTGGTATGGGCCTAAGCTGTGGCCTCGACTTCCGAGATCGCGTCGACGGAAGTGTAGGCTGGCCATTACCCTTTGTAGAAGCCCGGCTCGTCGACACCGAAACGAATGCCATTATCGAACCCGGCGGGGAACTTGACAAGGACGGCCGAGTGCGGGAAGGCGAGATCCAAATCCGGGGGCCCACGGTCTTCAAGGAATACTGGCGCAACCCAAAAGCCACTTCCGAAGAATTCGTCGAGGGAGAAGACGGGAAAGGACGCTGGTTCAAGACCGGAGATGTGGCGACAAGGAAGCATATCGACGGCGCCGGACAGAGTGATCAGGAATGGGCGCGGGGGCCAATGTATTTCATCCGCGGCCGCAAGA
>JAABUS010003364.1_pt1 | contig 26225 bp, 19 predicted proteins | sample 5560161 | NCBI WGS metagenome assembly JAABUS01 (sample SAMN10711885, study PRJNA513376) | rock metagenome | isolation source: Antarctica rocks | place: Antarctica: Victoria Land, Trio Nunatak nord | collected 2016-01-04
CGAAATCTACGCGGGGGTGGCGCCCGGGCTGCGCGATACTGGATATATGGCGACGTTCTGCCAGGTACAGCTATAGGATGCGCCGGTGACAGGACCTTGGCCATAAGTGGGAGCCTTGGCCATGAATGGAATAGGGCTATGGCCATGAATGGAATGCGCCATGGCCATGAATGGAATGCGCCATGGCCATGAATGGAATGCGCCATGGCCATGAGTGGAATGCGCCATGGCCATGAATGGAATGCGCCATGGCCATGAATGGAATAGGGCCATAGCCATAAGTGGGGCCATGCATGGGGGCCATGTTGGTGGCGCATTCTAAATTTAGGCATTCTCACGAGCCAAAAACATTCTTAGGAGCGCGTTAGATTCTTAGGGGCGCTTATATCGCTTTAGAGTTAAAATATAGTATTACCCCGCTTAAATCAACTTAACCGGCTCACGAGCGCTTATAGCGCTTAAAGCCTACCCTATACTTTTATAGATATACGTAATTAAATTAATTAATATTAAATAGATAATTATAAAATTACTCGTTACCGAGCTAGATTAGACTATTAATCTAGAATTTATTCCGATCTCTTATATTTACTATAGGTATAAGATTTATATTCGTTATATATTACTATATCACTATCTTTTTTTACGGGTATATATTTAGGGTTTTTTAATTTTATTATCTCTCTTCTACTTCTATTAATAATTAGAAAATACTCCGATATATATAGAGTAGGAAGCGAAATATTATAATAAAATACTATTTTTAAATAAAAAGGATAAATTAAAATTCCGCGACCCTAGTAAAAATAAACTATCTATTATATTAATAAATCTTTATTAACTATATAAAAAGTTTCCTCGATAATTTATTAATAAGTTAGTAAAGTAATTTAAAAAGTTCTTTATTAACGTTATTAGGGTTTATAAAATATTCGAGAAGAGAAATTATAAAATCTCTATTAAATTTCCTATACCGCCGCCTATAAAAAAAGCGTAGTAGTAAATATTAATAGTAAAGAAGAAGTATAATAAAGTGAATATATATAAATTAACTATCTTTAAAGCCTCTAAACGGGATATTAAAAATAACGAGTAAATAATAATAAAACGAGAATACGAGGAATGTATATAAAAGTAGATATAAAAGCGGGAGTAATAATAAAGCGACGATAATATTATTAATAAACTATTTAAAATTCTATCTTTATTTATTTAATTATAATTTTCGTTTTTACCTCTATTTCTTTAATTAAAGCCGCGCCGCCGCTAGCCTAAAAAGTAAATATAATTATATAAATTTATTTTTAATAGTTAAGAAAACTCTTTTACTTCTTCCGCCTCGTTAATATTTAAACGGCGATAATTTAGATTTATTTAAATATAAAAATAAATTAAAGACGAGTTATAGTTTTATTAAATAAAAGTAAAGAGTTTTATATTAAAAATAGAGAGTAAGATTAAATCTTTTACCTCTATAAGAAAGCGATCTAAAAATAACTTTATCGCCGTTATAAATATAAACGAGCGAGAGTCGTAGGAGTAACGGATTATTAATATAATATTCTTAAATTAATTTAATTAATAGTATAGCGCGGAATAATAAAATAGAAGAGTAATAGCGATATATAAAAAGTATAAATAGGGTAGATATATAATAACTATATATAAAAGAACGATATACTACGCTAGCGTTTAAAGTAGTAACTATAATATAGTTAATACGGGGGTATTTAGATTTATATATAATCCTCATATAAATCTAAGGACCTCGGTATCTACGGCTATATCCGAACTGTTGCGGTGCGCCCCCTAGTGCGCGCCCCCAGGGCTTCCCGTTACCCAAAGCACTAGTAGCCTAATACAAGCCAGATTGGTACTAACCGACCCACTTCCTGGGAATCAAGACTGAGAAACGGCGTGCTTTCTAAATCTGCAATGAAATATCATCCTCCGAGCTGGCATGCAAATATGGGTAGAATTGTTCATATCAGTCTCGAAAACCTTGTACATAGGCAGCCATGTGTCTCCCCCTCTTCTGATATTCATGTCCTTAGCCGACTTACCTCGGGTCATGGGCGACTGAAGACGTCCGGTCCCTATCATGTATATTGCTCCATATCATGATTACTAAGTGGCCATAGGACCGATATACCAACAAAAGTGTGACGATTTTAACGGGTCTAACTTTAAACGTCTACGGTGCAAAAGCGGTCGACGAGAAAACCTCCAACTTCAACTAACTATAGATCTTTCACGGTCGGGCCTGCAAACTTATGGTAGCTGAATGATTTCTAGTTCAGATGTTTCTCTATAACTTTGCACTAGACTACTTGGACGCAAGCCTTACCGTTATTGAATTATCTCGATTCCCGCGAAGTCTGTAACTTCGACACCGCCACCAAACTGGACCGTTCGAGACTCCTATCCAAGCTTAGTAAGCAAATTACTTGGCATCAAAACCGCTCACAGCTGAGTGAATCATTGGTAAATGCACTCACCAAAACTGCTGGGAAGTTTTTCTTCTTCAGGGAACCATGAATCGCACGAAATAAGTAGCAAGTCCCTACCTTACTCATAAATGCGTAACTTAAGAAATATTGATCACTCCCAACTTGGGAGCCCAACTGGACTTGAGTTAACAGCGTCGGCTTGGGACGTTGCAACTGACAGTGTGCTATGCGCATTCGGGCCTACCAAGGACAATGTACTGCTTGAGCTTAAACGCTGGAGAAAGCGTGAGGAAACCTATGAACCCATTGCTTCATGGGAAGCGCCCTGTCCGCTGCCAGATCTCGAATGTGACCAGGTTCAGGATCTACATTACTTTTCTGATTCCTTGACAACATGTCTCATTCTAGCTGGTGGAGACATTGTCGTTGTTCGGGAGGAGCCGCAGCCTGGGGAGGAAAAGGTTGAGATTGTGGGCTCGGTTGATGCAGGAATTGCTGCCGCATCCTGGTCGCCTGATGAAGAGCTGCTGGCTATTGCAACGGAAGTGTCGACTTTAGTGTATATGACAAGAGAATTTGATCCCGTAGCTGATGTTACATTTACAACCGATGATCTCAAAGCTTCCAACCATGTCTCTGTCGGTTGGGGCAAGAAGGAAACCCAGTTCAAGGGCAAGAAAGCGAGGGCGCTTCGAGACCCAACAGTACCAGAGACAGTGGACGAGGGTATCCTGAGTGATCTTGATACGAAGGACCTTACAATCAGCTGGCGTGGGGACGGCGCTTACGTTGCAGTAAATAGTATTGAAGCCGAATCACGTCGAGTCATCCGAGTCTACTCCAGAGAAGGCCTTTTAGACAGTGTTAGTGAACCTGTCGATGGTCTTGTAGGCGCCTTGAGTTGGAGGCCTGCGGGTGATCTCCTCGCCGGTGTACAGCTCCTCCGCGATCAAGCCAAAGTGGTTTTCTTTGAGAGAAATGGATTGCGTCACGGCCAATTCGATCTACGTCTAAGCAAAGAAAAAACCCAGGATTGGGCTTCGAACATTTCTTTGCAATGGAATGTTGATTCATCGGTCCTAGCTGTCTCTTTCAGAGATTGGGTTCAATTGTGGAATATGGGAAATTATCACTATTATCTCAAGCAAGAAGTCTTTTCCCTGCCAAAAGGCCCAAACGGAAACCCAGCATCGGTAGTGTGGCATCCAGAGAAAGCCTTGCACATTTTGATGCTTTCTAGTACCGGTATTCAGAGGCAAGCATATGCATCAGTCGTCTCCAGCAGTCGCCCAACATCACCGCATGATTATGGTATTGTGGCGGTCATTGATGGTAAACAGCTCAAGCTTACTCCCATGCGATTTGCTAATGTTCCGCCGCCAATGGCATTCTGTGAACTTAATTTGGACCGCAATGTCAATGATGTTGTTATCAATGCCTCGTGCGACAATATGTCATCGATCTTGATCGAGGTGTACTTCAGTCATGGGGGACATGCAGTATATGGTTGGTCTATGGAATTGAAAGGGCAACAGCAGCCTTCGCTTGTTGATCCCACAAGTCCACTCGCGAATATCGATCCTCGTGGTTTACCTCTTGAATGCAATTTACCAACGGTTGAAGTCATACCTTGGCTAGAGGAAATGCAGCCTCAGAAGAACGGTCTGCCAAACGGTGACGAAGCCTTACATGGGAGAGAGATCAGGTTCAGTCTTCATGAGAATGGATCTCTATTTGCCAACGAACGCCGCCTAGTCCGGAATTGTGATTCTTTCCTTGTGACGCCTGCCCATTTAATTTTCACCACCAGCCAACACCTGTTGAAGTTTGTGCACTTAGGTGCACATGCAGATGGTAAGGCGCAGGATCGCACAAAATGCTTAGTCTAGCTAAGTGATGATTACAGATCTTGAGATACCCCCTGATACACCCGAGTCAGATGAGAGGTGCCGCAGCATTGAGCGAGGAGCCAAACTTGTAACAATCATGCCTTCAATTTTTGCTTTAGTATTGCAGATGCCACGAGGTAATCTGGAGACGATCTATCCACGAGCGTTAGTACTTGCAGGAATACGAGACAGTATCAAGAAAAAGAAGTATAGGAAGGCGTTCTTGGCCTGCAGAAATCAGAGGGTCGACATGAACATTCTGCATGATCATGATCCTCACCAATTCATCTCAAATGTTGACCATTTTATCGACCAAGTCCAGAAGGTGGAAAATATCGACCTTCTCCTTTCTCAGCTTCGGGACGAAGATGTATCAAAGACAATGTATAACGAAACTCTCCCGGGTGCTGCAGATACTCAGGGCCAGCAAGCCGCCAATGATAAAAGTTCCAAGATCAATCGAGTCTGTGATGCCTTCCTCAGTGCTTTGAAAAGTCGAACGGCCACCCATTTCCAGAATGTGGTCACCGCTCATGTGTGCAAATCGCCACCCAATCTGGATGCTGGCCTGACGCAGATCGGTGAGCTCCGTGATCAGAGCCCAGAACGGATCGATGCGGCCATAGAGCACATCTGCTTCTTGGCCGACGTCAACCGACTTTTCGACAACGCTCTGGGTCTCTACGATCTCAAGTTGGCTTCACTAATTGCTCAGCAGTCTCAGAAGGATCCCAAGGAATATGTTCCATTCCTACAAAGCTTGCAGAGCCTGCCAGTTCTTCGACGCCAGTACGCCATTGACGACCACCTTGGTCGATTTCAGAAGGCTCTCAGACATTTATGCGATCTAAACGCTTTCGATGAGGTCAAATCGTACGCCGTAAAGCATAGTCTCTACGAAAAAGCACTCGAATTCTACCGTTACCAGGAGGATAAATTCAACCAAATCATACGATTGTATGCGGATTATCTCCAGGCGGACGGCAAATTCAGAGACGCTGGGATTGCGTATGAATACCTCAAAAACTACACGCAAGCCAGCGAATCTTTCCGTCAAGCCCACCTCTGGAAAGAGTCACTATCCTGCGCGACTCTCATCCCATTAGAACCTCCACAGCTCCGCTCTCTCGCCCAATCATTAGCCGACGCCCTCGTCGAATCCAAAGACACCTTCTCAGCTGCAACAATCCATCTCGACTACCTCTCCGACATCCCCACCGCAGCCCGTCTCTACTGCAAAGGCTACTTCTTCACCGACGCAATCCGCACCGTCGGTCTCCACCAACATCCCGACCTCCTCGACTCCGTCATCGACGTCGGCCTTGTGGAAGGCATGGCATCCATGACCGAGCTCCTGGCGGACTGCAAAACCCAAATCAACGCACAAGTCCCACGGATCCGCGAGCTACGGACTAAGAAAGCAGAAGATCCTCTAGCCTTCTACGACGGTGAGGGCATGGAAGGCGCAGATGTCCCAGATAACGTCTCCCTCGCGCCCACAGACGCCTCTACGACCGGTGGTGGCTCGCTGTTCACGAGATACACCAATCGCACAGGGACTGTGGCGACGAATGCCACGAGGAAGACGTCGAAGAACAGGCGGAGGGAGGAGAGGAAGAGAGCGAGGGGGAAGAAGGGGAGTGTGTACGAGGAGGAGTATTTGGTTAATAGTGTTGGGAGGTTGATTGAGAGGATCAACACTGTTAATGAGGAGGTTGACAGACTGGTTGTTGGGTTGATGAGGAGAGGGATGAGGGAGAGAGCGGGGGCGGTGGAGAATGCGATGGTGGAGGTTGTGGGCCTTTGTAGGGGTGGTATCGCGGAGGTCTTTCAGGAGGTGGCGAAGAGGATTAGTGCAGAAGAGAGAAAGGAGAGTGGAGAAGAGAGACCGAAAGGAGGTGAAGGGGTGCTATGGGATACTTTGGAGGGAGACAAGCCTAGAGAGGCGCCTACGGTAAAAGACTTCGCACGGCTTTCGCTGCTTGGTCGATAGCGTCCATACAGCAAGCACACTTCTGATTTATTTACAAGCCCAGCATGTCACGCGTTAAGTATGCACTCGTGGGTCTCCCCTACTCATCTGCAGGTGATCTCGAACACTTCTCACTGCTTGTTCGTAAAAGCTGTAATGCCAGCTCTTGGGGTATAGAAAGTTACCTGTATACCGCTCGTCCCCCTTCTGGTCGTAGCCTTCCATACACGTCATCTAAGCAACCCGCCACACTTTCGGATCCTTCCCTCATGATTATCATGACGACTCAGCCTCTTCGAGTAAAGCAAAGTGCCAGGATGCTTGCGCTCTTTTTATGTCTCACAACAGGCTTTGCTTGTTCATGATCAATCCATCCAGGACACTGATCTGGTCTTCTCCCAATTTCCTGGTGACCATCCTGCGCTAATGGTACCTAAATGGACCACTATGCCGCGCCTCCTTTATGCTGTTACGGGCTATCCATGCTCATCGATCAAATGATCCTGAACACTTATAGGGCCCTCTCCCACACTGGTCATGATAAGCCTGCTCACCCCGCGGTTCAAAGTGCTTTCGATGTGGGCGTAGTCCGTTCCAAATCCATGACTATTTCCTCTTGCTACCCATCCTTCCTTTCCGTCCAGAGCAGAAGCCAGCATTTCAGAGAGGATGGGCCAATTTTTCTCCAGATAGTAGATAACGCAGTTTGGACCTGCGTCGAATGTATAGGCTGCAACAACTTTGCCAGCCTGTTGGTTGATAAGTCGAACCGCCTTGATGGCAGCGGCGCTTACATCATTCATATACTGAATTGGGGGATCAGTATCCAAGCAAGTAGCATGAAACGAATTGCTCTCCCTCGTCGTTATCCTAGCAAATGCATCAAAGTTACGCTCTTGTATGGCTTTCTCCATCTCCGACATGCGCTTGGGTACTTCTTCGACTCTCGCTTTGAACAGAGTCGATGTCTTCACCGTCTCTTGCATTCCTGCGGTACTGCTGACGTCCTTCTGCGCGGCACTCGCTACCAGTATCAACGCTCTCATTTCAGGCCAATGGCTCTTCGGGGCAACCATCCTCGCGCAACTATCCGACCCGTCATCCTTTGTGCCCATATCCCATGCCACATACCCGCCAAGCAAACTCCTGCATGCTGAACCACTGCCCTGCCGCGCTATAAGTGAAAGCTCAGTCGGCGATTGCGGCAGCTCATATAGATCTGCAATGGCCCGTACTAATGCCGCGAAGCCTGCTGCAGAGGATGCAAGCCCAGCGGCCGTGGGGAAGTTGTTCACGCTTGCGAGGCGAAGAGGGTATGTCGATAGCTTTGGCAGTGACGAATCTGCACTTTCTAATTCTGCGCGGAGCGAACGTAGGGATTGCAGACAAGCCGTAGAGCGGGGCGTGGTAAGGTCTTGGGGTTTACCGTCGAGTAGGAGGATGTCTTCTGGAGGATGGTAGGTAGAGGAGCAAGATGCGGTGGTATGAGTCCGTAGATCAGATTGGGATAGGGTGACAGAGAGCGAGGAATTGGTCGGTAGGTTGAGCTTTGAGTCACGTTTGCCCCAATACCTACATTCTTAGAGCAGAATGGCTAGTATTTCAAGAACTCCTTACTTGATCACTGCTATGTTCACCGGCGCAGTCGTGCTGGCACGGTAGATCTTCTGCTCGTCCATGCTAATTCCTCGTATTAAGGATCCGAAGATTTTTAGAAATTTCGACGGCTTGAGCGATGAGGTGGTAGTATCGAGGGGCCTTAGGCGTTCAATATGGCACTCGGGGCTCAAGATGTGATCCAAAGGTTCCAATTGCTGCGCATGTTGCCATCGTAGTAGAACATGTTCTGGTAGACGTGACGACCCAAGCCCTCCGCGGCCAAGTTCCGCACTTGCTCGGTGAAGTCTGGCCGCAAAAGCACCCATTCCCATCGTTATTCACAAGGCATCAAGATGGGAAACACCTCTTCAAGTCGGGTCCAAGCCCCTCTCAACGACCCTCCACCTTCCGCTTGCCCAGTCGACCCATCAGCCCGCGAAGCATGGCTCGAAGCCGCCAAAAACGCCCGCCATCCACCACCCCCTCCAGCATCTCCGCCCTCGACCACATCCACACCGTCTCCAACTCCCCAACTCGCAAAACACAGACCCTTAGCTTCAGATCGCGTAATCAGCTCGATCCCCCGGGCTGAATTCGCTCCCGCTACCACCACACCCTCCCCCATCTCGCCCGCCACAGATACCGTTCCGCCTTCCTCTTCAAAATGGATATATCCCTCCGAAAAAATGTTCTTCGAGGCTATGAAGCGGAAGAACCACTCGCCCAATGCCAGTGATATGGCGACTGTCGTGCCGATACACAATGCCGTCAATGAAAGAGCGTGGGGCGAGATCAAGGATTGGGAGAGACAGTTCGCCGCGCAGCAGAATGTCAAGTGTAATGGGCCGATACTGAGAAGTTTCAGTGGGGATGCGAAGAAGATAAGTCCGAAGGCGAGATTCAATACATTACTAGGATATGAAGAGCCATTCGATCGGCATGACTGGGTTGTGGAGAGGTGTGAGGGTGTCGCTGTGGAGTATGTGATTGACTTCTACAAGGGCAAGGGTGGGGGATTGAGCTTTTATTTGGATGTTCGACCGAAGCTGAATAGTTGGGAAGGGTGGAGGATGAGAATAGGGAGGACGGTGGGGTTGTGACCAAGCGTGAAGAGGGTGCGAAGGAATTGTATATTGTAACAGAGATGTACATTGCAATCCCAGCTCAAAAGCTGCGAGATGGGCTCCCAGATGCCAAAAGCTCCGGGTAAAGCGTCTGACTTTGGAACGCCTACCAATGCTGCCCGCCATTCCAACCTCATCCCAAAACAACAGCCAGAACAATGATGACAAGGACGATAGCAAGAATCACGAGCAAACAGCACGCCTTTCCTCTCGCGCTCTTCTGATACCGACTCGCACTCCTGAGCTCTATATCCGCGTGTTGCGTATCCGTAGCCACGTTCTGCACATTCCCACTTATTGTATCTAGCTGCCCTCCCTGCTCGTGTACAATGTGCGCCACGTCTCTGAATAGCTCGTTCAGCTCCCCGACGCTCTGCTCGATGTTCCTTATCTCAGACTCCCGCTCGACGATCAGTGAGTCCTGGAAGTCGACTTCATCTTGCGATGCCAGGCGCAGCTGGTCTTGATCTTGAACTTGCGACTGTTGCCCTGAGGGGCTACCGGAGTAGGGCGCGGAAGCGTCGTTTGATTCGAGGGCAGTACGTGCGGCGGAGGCGGAGGCGCGTTGTTTTTCGAGGGCGAGACGTTGGATGGATTGAAATTCGGTGCCTGATGCTTGGAATTCCCGGGACAGCTTCTGTTGGGTATACTTCTGCGAAGCCTAGAGCGCAGTAGCTGTCAGCTGTGTCCTGAAAACTTTTGAGACGCTTAGTCATACACTCAAGTCCTCCCATGTCGTCAGTCTCTTAACGCCCTCCCCAACTTCCTTGAATCCGTCTCTCGCCTCTGCTAGAAGATCATTGACTCGTTCTCGGACTCGTTCTGTCTCGCGCTTTGTGCCCAGGAGGTTCAGTTGTTGTGACAGGCGGCCGATCTTAGATGTGAGGGAGAAGAGCTGTTCAGAGAGGCTTTCGCTGAACCGACTGAACTCTGGATCGTCTCGATACTCGGGGTCGTCGCTTCGGCGGTATGTGGTGGGCTTTTTCAAACTTAGCTCATGGTCTTTAAAGTGGGAGGTCTAAGTCTTACTTGCGATTCCAGCGCTGGAGACCGGTTAAAGGACATGATGCTATGGAAATCGAAGTACTTGCAAAGGATCTGTTGTGAGCTCTATGTTGCGGCCTTGAGCATGACGTTGCCGCTTTAATAGCGCCAAGCCGCTAGGTAGCGCACTTACGACTTGGCACAGCCTTTCAGCCTTTCACAACAGTAGTAATCAATTATGAAGAACATCCTTATCCTTTTTGTCTTTGGTGCAACAACGGCCATCCAAATTGTTTTGGTGTAAAGGTGCTCAATTCAATAAGTGCGACAGCTTCGCAGCTGGGCGTAGAGTACCTTGATAGGAGCCTCAGTTTGGAAGATAGGTATTGCCTATTCTGGTTGCTGCTGGAAGTCCAAAATTTCCACCTATTGAGACAAGCCCTTCGTCCATCGCATGATAATTAGCTAGAAACATAGCACACATTGATACTGTACGCACAAATTAAATGGCGTTCGCACTTCCCGAGCTCGTAGCATCGGCAGGGATTGCACAGTCATGGTGGGGGCTTTGCCCAATTCACCAAGTCTCAAAACTTACAGTATCGTATGGGCATACAGTAAGTCATCTTACAGCTAATGATCGATTTCACCATTTGGGTGACAGGAAAATTGATGGGGGCTTTGCTTCCGCCTTATCCCAAATTCATCTCAGCGTCATGTTGCCTTGTGCTACCTTCGCCTGAACCAATATCCCCTATCGTCTTTTCCCTGGACGGTCGCAAAATGGAAACCCTCACTTTGTCTAGCAAGCTAATCTTTTCGTTCGCAAGACGAAAGCCATCGTTCAAATTTTTGTCAGACTCGTATCCATGAAGGCCCAAGTGTCAAGAGGTAAAGTTGAACGCTAATGATGTAGTAAAAGGATCCAACCTGTCACTACAGAAGACTTTTCTGTGGCAAAATCTCATATCGAATCTTCGGACAAGAACATCATAGGCTCCTTCAAGTATGCGGTATCTCAAGAGCTTATAGTCGAACGATTGGACTCGATTTTACGACTTACTACTCAGGTGGTGAAAGGTCTCAATGATGCTATCAAAGTTGACGAGGACCCCGTTCTGTGAGGCCTAGTCATCGAGCTTTGCGACCTCAACGGGATCCTGTACCAATTGAAAGAAATGTCTCAAGATGCAGTCTCTAGGTACAAGTGGATGACGATGGTTGAAACGCTTTGTGCACCGTCTGCACCGCTGGAACAGTTGAAAACAAACCTGGAACTACTAGCTCCAACATTCGCGTCTAATGCTAGTTCCAGAGTCATTGGAAAAAGTTCTGAAGACCACCATTGAGACATAGAAATCAGTCTTTCTTTATGCTTTGCAGAATGATCCATTGTGCGTTCAATCACGCAGTATTATATCATCTGCTTATAACTGCTAGGATACTATCTTAAGCAATGAATAAGAACGTACCTAGGTCACCTAATAGAATCAAAAGTTTGAAAGAGAGTCAACGGTGCGGTTTACTTGAGTAGAATAGCGGACCGTGCAAAGATATGCTCTTAGCCAATATCTACAGCCCAACAACGAGAAAAAGTTCTGGAATAGCTGTCTGAAGCCCACATCTCCATTGAATACAGTGGAGCATCGTTGTCGCTCGAAACGGGGACAGGAGGTTGGTTTATACAGTCAGCTGAATTTGAGGCATGGAAGAGAGACCTCCACAGTTTCCTTTGGCTACATAGTGCTCGTAAGTAGGCTTTTGGAAAGCCCTTCCCCTTGTTTTGTTGGACCTCGACTGACACAGGAAGTAGCCGGTAACCGGCTAACAGTCTTGTGGTAAGATGCATGGCCCAAAATCAATGAGACCATTGATTGATCAACAACGAAGTGCAACAATCGTCGAATACATGAGGCGGAATTGTGGAGTCACCGACTGCCTTGCCTATTACTACTTCGACCTCACAAAGGGTTCCCCCGGGAATGTTATGAGCTGCCTGCGCTCTCTCATTGCGCAACTTGTCGAGGGCGAGCCAGGCATACCTGGTGCTTTTCAGAAACTGTTCATTCAGGATCCGGCTGATAGCTTTAGACTTGATCGGGATACATTGATTGAAGTGCTGATATCGCGTATTAGAAAGCGACTGACAACTTATATCATTGTAGATGCGGTGGACGAAGCAGCGGGGCAAGAAGACATTTTGGACCTTCCCTCTGCGGTTGGCGAATCTCAACTTGATAGCCTTTATCTTCTCGTCTCGAGCCGGTTTGACATCAAGATCAAAGAGTGCCTAGATCCCATTGCCACCGCTGTCATCGGCATTGGCGACCATGGCGTCAACCACGATATATCACTCCACGTTCTGCGATATCTTCAAGCCAACTGCAAGATGAGGAAGTGGGATGGATCCATGAAACGGGAGGTAGAGGCTTCAGTGATAGCGGCCCAAGGAAGGTACGTCGTTTGTCTGTGATCAAGGAGACATTCCTGTAGAATCAGTGATAACGGGTGGCAAAGCTTTCATTGGGTAGTATGCTGCCTTGATGAGCTCAAACGGTGCACAACGATGGATAAAGTGAGAACTTCGTTAAAGAACTTCCCTTTGAGCTTGCCACAAGTCTATGAACACATACTTCTGAGTATACCAGAGGCATACGTCACCAAAGCACTCAATACTTTCCTATGGTTGGCTTTTGCGGAACGGCTGTTGTACCTAGAGGAGGTCGCCGAAGCAGCCATTCTTGATTCGCAGCATCCGCTGGACCCTTATGAAAGCTCCTCCAACGCCTTCGATGTCGTCGAAGTTTGCTCAAAAATGGTCGTAATTTACACGGCTCCAGGTGATGGGAGTGGGCGGCAGCAGATGAGCTTTGCTCATTCCACCGTGAAGGAGTATCTTATGTCAGCCGCAATTAGATCCTCAAAGGCTGTAAGTATTCGTTCTCGGAGCCAGACGCCCTAGGCCAAATCGCCAACGCTAGTCTTGTTTACCTTCTTTCGATGACTCAATCAAGTCCTCTGCATGTTGGGCTGATTGGGCTGAAGTCATTCCCACTCCTGGAGTACGTCGCAGAGTATTGGTACAAGCATCTGAAAGCCCTCAGCAGCAGGGACGTATCGCCGGAAATGACGACTATGCTAAGCATTCGAGCTCTTAGATGCTAAGGACAGAGCAAATACATTCGGCGCAAAGGATACCTCGGATTCGGGCGCGCCGGAAGGTCCTGAAGCGGTGTAGTCAGATAGCTCGGATATTCCGTCTCCCTTATATTACGCCTCGCTTTTGGGAATAGCAGAGGTGGTTTCGATGCTACTTGAAAGAGGTAATTCTACTGAAACAGTGGCTGGATTCTGTGGAACTCCCATGCAAGCAGCGGCATATGGAGGCTACCTCAGTATTGTGCAGTGTCTAATGGATCATGGAGCTGACATTGATGCTCTTTCTCGTTACTATGGTAACGCCTTACAGGCCGCTGCATACCGCGGTCACACTGAGGTCGTACAAACACTGTTAGACTTCGGATGCGAATAAAAAACCACACCTGCCTCGGGCTACTATGGGACCGCGTTACAAGCTGCTGCGGTTGGTGGACGCAAAGAGGAGGTCCAGCTACTGATTGAGTACGCTGTGGATATGAAAGCTCAGCGTGCGGCATTCGGCAGTGCACTTATCGGAGCTGCTCGAGGGGGGCATACCGATGTGGTTCAGATGCTGTTGGAAAATGGGGCAATTGTTTCTACCCATGAGCCCACGCACCAATCTACTGCGCTTTTTGCAGCCGCTGCTTGTGGGGACAGTGAAGTGGTGAATATGTTGCTAGGGATGGGGGCAGATCCAAATGCAGAAGGCGGAGAATACGAAAGTCCGTTGGAAGCCGCAGCTCATGGCCGTCATGAAGAAGTATCGAGGCTCCTTTTGCAGAACGGAGCCTGCAGGGATCCAAAGAAGCCCTCTGGCCCTGACACGGCTGAGTCAGCACTCCACCTGGCTGTTCAAGGCGACCATGATGCAGTGGCCAGTCTGCTGCTGGACTGGCGATCTGTCAATCCGAGCTCGAAAGATGACACGGGTATAACATCACTGATGAACGCCGCATATCGTGGAGATGACAGCATTATGCAACTTCTCCTCGACAAAGGTGCCGACATAAGGGCCATAGCCCTGTTCGGCAGCACAGCGCTCATGATGGCCGCAGAGGGAGGTCACGAGCCAGCTGTGCATCTGCTCTTGACGTATGGCGCAGACTTGGCAAGCACGAACCAGTCTGAAAGGCATCTTTGATTCTGGCCACCAAAAATGGACATGAAGCTGTTGTACGTTTGCTTCTGCAGCATGGCGCAGACGTTTAGCTCAAAGATCATGCCGGCGAGACGCCGTTCAAAAAAGCCAGAGAAAAGGGTATGCTAAGATAGCACAGCTCTCAGGACTCGAATCTTCTGTCGAGACCACCAAAGATGTGAAACGGCTATTGAGGATCGACCCTCATAAAGTGGAAGCACTTCTGGCGGTGGAGGAAACAAGGCGAACGATATTAGAGGAAATCCGAAAATTGCTCGACGACGCATTCCAAAAGCATCGACCACCATTGTCATTGCTGACGCACTCTCCCAATTGGTACATAGGCTTGATGCTACCCCAAATACCGGAAGTCTTTGGCGAAAAGCCATCGACCCTCAAGCCATGACACCGAGCGCAGAGGATTGGAAAGAGCTCTCATCAAAACCGCACACAAATTTTGAGGCAAGGCATGAGACGGAATATTCGATCAGGGATGGAATGGTAACGGAAGTCAACGATTAGCGAGACGTGATAGAGCAACAAGATTTGATGGCCGTGACAGAAAGCAGGGCGCCAAATCAACGGTGTCAAAAGCATTAGCCACTTGCAATCAACACATTTCACTGAAGCTTAGATGTCGTATCAACGACACCCTACACAGATATCAGATTCCGGGAACCACTGACAGCAAAAGTCGCCCCTGTCCCCACAACGTGTCTTCAACTAAACCAGTCCTTCATTCTTCTCCATACGTTGGTCTCTGAAAACTTCCCACGACTTCACGTACTTGTCTCTCTCTAGGAGCGTCATTCGATTGAAGACTGTCCTTACAACTAATTTTGATGCTGTCCATGTCCCTCTCTTTGTTTCCGAGTCTATGGCATGAGGGGACTAGTAAAGCCGCAACAGCTGCGGCTAGCGCGGTGGCTACTGAGCTACCAGATGCATGTTCTTGAAATCCTCGATAGGAGGTATCGGCTTAGTGCTAACGCTTTCTCCTTTGAGGAAATACTGTGGGTGGCGAAACTTGTTGAATGCACTAGCGCCGGCAGAACTCCGGTAGTACCTAGTCGTTGTCTTGCTCTAGATTTCCGGGCTCTTAACCTCACACAACTTAAACACATTGACCAAATTCGGTCTTGGTTGATGCTGTCTTTGTGACATTCCTGCTACTCTTCAAATACCAACTAGCCATCATGGCGTCTACCGACTTGGACAATCTCCTCATCATGGGCTTCTCGCAGGTGAAGGCCGAGTATGCACTGAAGAAGTGTGGTAACGGTACAGCTTCTCTTCAAACAAATTCCTATACTATCAGACACTGACTCGCTTCTTAGTGCAAGGAGCTGTGGACTGGCTCGAGCAGAATGAAAACAAGAACGACGAAGAGATCACCGCTCTCGCCGCTAAGGCAGAAGCCGACGACGAGACCAACCCTAACATCGAGCCTGCGGCTTTGAATCCTGGGGAAGTAGCCCAGTCTCTCGTGTGCAATGACTGTAAGTGTACCCCTCGGTGCTGCCTCCCCGACTTGCCCTGTGTGTAGAACGAAGAAGGACTGGGGCCAGATCATATCGAAATTTATTTCCCAGTTCCGCATTGGAATCAAAACGCTGAACTGAAATCATTAGGTGGCAAAAAATTTCGAAGCGTCGCGCAAGCCGAAATTCATGGCTCGAGGACAGAGCATGTGAACTTCTCTGAGTCGACCGAGGAGATCGCGCCTTTGACCGAAGAACAGAAGAAGGAAAAGCTAGCGGAGCTGAGGCATAAGGCTGCAGAGAAAAAAAGCGCTCAGTCTGAGGAAGACAAGCTAGCCAACAAGAGGAATGAGGTCAGTGCTGAATAGAGCCTGCTGCCACCAGACAGAACTGACCCTGTTTCCAGGAGATCCGACGCAAGAGCACAAAGGAGACGCAAGACATGAAAGAGGATCTCCAAAAGAAAGAGCAGATCAAGGAAGCTGCTGCAAAGAGGAAAGAGAAGCAAGACGAGGTTGCCGCAAAAGAACGCATTAGGGCCAAGATTGTAGCAGACAAGGAGGAGCGACGTCTCAGAACGGAGAAGGAGAAGGCGGAGCGTGAAGGTCGCGCTCCACCAGCAGCTCCAACCCCTGCAGCTTTGCCCACAACCTCTGGACCTGCAACTTCGAAGCCTGCGTCAGCTTACACCGAGACGAGGATGCGTTTGACTCTACCCACGGGCAGCAATTTACAAAAGTCGTTTCCTGTTGATACAACCCTGTTTGAAGTCGCCTCGGCTATCAATCAAGACTCTGGGATCGAGGTCATGAGCTTCACCCAGAACTTTCCCAAGAAGGTCTTCGACACGGTGGACTTCGGGGCTTCTCTGAAGGAGCTTGGGTTGTTCCCCAGCGCTGCTCTCATTGTGAAATGAGCATGTCATCGTCCATGATTTATGAATCGTTATGACTGCATCTAGTTGGCGAAACATGGTATGATTGCAAGGCGCCTGAGATACCCCACTGCTTACGAAGATAAAAGAATTTCGAGTGTTAAACGACGTGGAGGGATTGTGGCATACTCAACTCGGATTTCAAAAAGATTGGACAGGTGAAAATCTCGAGCGGTCCATCTATTCACAATTCTATCACATGACCGAGAGAATTTCATGAGATTGCAGTGGTAGATAGACGGATGACATTCCACATTCATACAGACTTCGATTTTCGTAATCTGCAGCGAAGTTCGCAAGTTCACAAATATATAGCGTGTGCAAGACCAACGGGATTTCTTGGCATTCAGGATTCCATCCGCCCCCCATACTACCCAGTACCAGCTCTACAGATAAATCTTGTAGTTGAATAAATTTATATGAGTAGATAGCTCTGCTTAAGGCGATTCTAAGGCCCTAGAAATTAAATAAATTGAGAAAGTATTCGTTGAGTTATAAGGCTTGAGATATCTATATTATATTGGAACGCATTAAGCTTTCCGCCAAGCCCCTAGCAATGATTGGCTAGGATCTTTCGCCAAGTATTACCTCTTATTTCCTCAATCCTAGCCAATAATATACCCCCGAATACCTCTATTACTATTTTATAGTATGCCCCCAAATACCTCTATTACTACTTTATAATATCTACTCCTAAATACTCTTATTACTACTCTATAATATATTCTAAATAATTTTATTATTAATTTATAATATATTTCTAAATACCTCTATTACTACTCTATAATATTATTAAAATATATATATAGAATATATAATTTTATTAATTTAGTAAAAGATATTAATTAAATATTTATAGAGGATTTAATTTTAATATATTAGAATCTAGTTAAAGCGCTAGTTTTATTATAAAAGTACCGAGGTTTAATTTAATAATATTTATATTAGAGTTTACTTTATAATAAATCGCCTCTTTTAACAAAAGACGTTAACGTCTTTATTAATACGCGGATATAGGGTATCGTAAATAATAATATAAATAATATTTATATATAGAAAATTAATAGAGTAGGTAAATATATTAATATATTTCTAACTCTTAAATAGTCGGTATAGAGTAACTACGGGAGTATTACAAAATTTTAAAATTTAACGTAGAGTCGTAAAATTAAATTATTAAAATCGCGACAACGAGGTAAAGCGATATAGAGGTATAGAGATAACGTAAATAACTAGTAATAATAACTATAATATTAATAAAATAAGAGTGTATATATTTAATATTATAGAAATATTAATATTAAAGGACTAGGGCCCTAAATAATTAATTTCTTATATATAAAAATAAGATCTTAATATAAATCTATAACCTTGACGTAGTTTTTAAATAACTAGCGATTTTTAAAAGTAGTTATTTACTGGTATTTTCGAAGTTAAAACTATTTTAATATAGTATTAATCTAGATTTAACTAGTTTTTAAACTTAGTCTTTAACTATAATTTAATAAATATTATACTCTAAATTATTAACGTTATTATACTAGTTATATTAACTACTAGCGAAATATAAAGAGTAGTCGGTATTAATAATTTTCTTTTATTTATTATTATCTTTATATATCTCTAATTAAATAGTATAAACGGCTAGTTAATTATTCTAGTTATTTAATTTATAATATTTATAGTTATTAAATAACTTATTTTTGAATAATTTTAAATTATTTTACTATTATTAAAATTAAAAGTAAAGTAGTTTTTAAAATAATATAAAGTTACGTACTACGAAATCCTTTTAAATTAATAACTTATTATCGATATTTTCTATAAATTAGTTTAGGGTTATTATTACTTTTAATTTAAAAATATCCCGATATATATTTATATAGAATATATTTTAAATAGTTAAAAGCTAGGAGTATATTAATATAATATTTATAAATTTAACGAGGTAAAGTATATTTTAAATAAATATATAAGAATATATACTCTTCCGAATATCCTATTAAAGTATATATAAAAGAGTAGCGATCTTTATTATAATTATTAAAATTCTATTTTATCTCGACTAAATAAAAGTAATATACTATTACTATAAATTAAAAATAATATTATATAGAAGTTTCTTTTTAAACTCTATTAATATAACTAAATATTATATTAAAATTAAATTACGAAAATACGCGGGAATAAAGTTCTTAATAACGGTATAAGTATTAAATTTTATATTTATTATATCTTTAAACTTATTTATAAAAACGTAAATATTCTAGTAGTAAATATATTTATTAGTATTTAATATTAATATAATATTTAAGGCCGCTAGCGTAGAGCTAGTAATTTAATAATAATATAAAAAATATAAAATAGTTATAGAGTTTATTATTAAGTAGTTTTTAAATCCTAGATTTAATAATAGAATTAATCTCTAAAGATTCTAATAAAACGGGGAAATATTAATTTAATATAAAATTATTAAAAATTAAAACCCCGCGATACTAAAGTTAGAACCCCGTATCGATAAATAATAATATTATAAAGATAACGGAGTGTATATATATATAATATACTAGCGCCTTTAGCGGGGCGTAGGTATATATAATATATTATTATTTTATAATTATTTTTTCTTTTAAGCTCTAGTCCCTAGGTATTTGAATATTTTAATTAAAAAATATTTATTAAAAAACCTTTAAACCCTTTAAGAGAAATAAGAGAAAAGAGTTATTTAATATAATAATATTATTATACGGTAATTTAAATATAAGGTTATATATTTAATTCTTTAATACCTATAATACTAGTCACGGAATAGTATTTAATTAATTAGTCGAAATTTATTAAAAAACCTTTAAACCCCTTAAGAGAAATAAGGGAAAAGAGTTTTTAAATTTATACTATCGATCCTATAGCGCTAATGTATAGTATTAGTCGCGGAATAATACGAAATTATTTCCTATAATACTATTATATAGTATTAATAGTAGAAGAGTAATATTATTAAATTATCTCTACTATATAGTAGTATTAGTAGTAAATAAATAATATATTTATAAAACTATCTCTACAGCGCTAATATATAGTAATAGTAATTAATTAAATAATATTTCTTTCGCCTCTATAGTATTATTATATATAATAGTAACGGAGCGAAATAGTATATATTATTATTCCTATAACGCTTGTAGTACTTATAGTAAATATAGTATATTAGATTATTTCTATAGTATTTATAATATTAGTAGTAAAATAACGGTAGTTACTCTTACTATATACTTTTATTATATTATAAAAAACACTAGTAGTAAAGTATTATATATAAATAATATAGTTTTAATATTATACCGGGAGATTATTAATAATATAATTATTATAATAATAATTATATTTATTAATAAAAGCGAGGTAACGGAGCGGAGGTATATATTAATATATAACGATATTAAGATATTTAGCGCGATAGTTAATTATTAAAATAAACTCGCTCGTTTATTTATTTTCTTTTTTCGTAAATCTTTTAGTTTTTTTTATATCTTATTACTCTAACTCTATAATAGTATTCTAGTATTATAACTAATATATAAATAATACTCTCGTTATATATAGTTTTCTTCTAACTCTATAAATAGCTCCTATTTACCAATAATATTAATTTATTTATATTAATTATTTTAGTTATAAATATATTAATAAATATAACTAGTCCGTTATTAGCGCGACTATATAATATTAATTATAATAGTAGTTTACTACGCTTTATAACTTCTTTATTAAATCTATTTCTATTAATTTAATAATAATTATATTCGAGGTACGTCCCCTCTTTATATACTCTATTATATTAATCGTTATAGAATCGACTATTACGTAAAAGTAAATTATAACTATAAATTTTAAAATAATATATATTAATAATAATAAATTTCTAAATTTTTCCGAAGGAAGGTAAAGAGGTTTATATATTAATATATCTATATCGGTAATAAGACTCTTAAAGACGTCGGTGAAATGAAAAGTGACTCGATCGTAGTTTAAGACACTCGACGGGCGCCTTAAAAACCTTAAATACGATATTTATCTACCGACTTAATAAAAGCCCGAGGTATATAGTTAAGGGGCCTAGGGCTACTCGAGTATATATCGAGTAAATTTAAAACCGGAATTAACGGGCGCTAAATTAAGGGTATGTTATTAATTTTAACCCCCGTCTATAACCCCTATTTATAGTTATAGCGTATTCTATTTATAGTTATAACTTTATTTTATTTATAATTATAACCCTATCGTTATCGTAATTTTATAATTATTATTATTATATTTTTATAATTATTATTATTATACCCCTAAATTATTAATATATATTTTAGTATATTATTTATATATTACCCCCGCGAGGATTTCGCCTAAATCGATCGATTCTAGGGATTAAAATTTACTAGCGTTAAAGATCGTTCTAGAGGGTCGTTACCGTCGATAAAGATAATTATAGAATATTAAGATTTTTAAAAATTTTAAGTAGTAAATTACGTGATTTTTTAAAATTAAAATCTTTAAAGTTATAAGTTTAAAAAACGTTTATAAAGAGTTTAAAATTTATTTTATTAAGGCTTTAGGCGCCCGTCGAGTATTTATTAAATACTAAAATACTCGAAGGGGCGCTCGATATACGTTTAAGGCCACTCGGGCGCTCCGAGCCTATTTCGGGTATTTAAAGTAATTTACCTTTAAACCCTAAATTATTAAAACCGGTTTTCGATTTACCGACGAAAGAATATAAATATAAATTAATAAATAAAGAAATTATTTAATAGTATAAAATATATAGTAAATTAATAATAACTAGTAAATAAACTAGTAAGAATATAGTATTAACGAAATAAAATACGTAAGAATTATAGTATTAACGAAATAAAATAGTAGTTAAGATTTAGTTTTAGTATATTATATATTAATTAAACTATTTATTAATACGAATAAATTACTATTTTATATTAAGATACTAGTAATTATAATAATTACTTTTATAAATAAAGAGTCTAACGTCCTCGAGACTATAAACTATTAATATAAATATATAAACGAATTAGTTTTACTAAAAATAAATTTAATATTATAATTATTATTATTATTTTCTCTTCGACTTAAACTCTCCCCGCGTAATATATAAAAAATAGAAATACCTAGTCGAGGCGACGATATTTCTATTTTAAAATATCGAAAGGGAGACTAATTATTAATTTATAAACCGAAGTAATATCTTTACTAAAAGATCTAGCTACCGGAGTATATATTATTATTATAATTATACTCTTTAAGGTAACTTTTAATATCGTTATATTTATAATATAATTAAAGAAAGTCTCTACGGTGGTACCGAATTAATTATATAATTTATTATTATCTTTAATAAACTTACCGTTTAATACGATATCGGTAATTATTTATTATTTAAATTTCTCTCGGTTATGTACGCGTTTTAAAGCGGGATATCTTTTAATTAATATATTTATATTTACGTTAATATTAATTAAAAGATTATTAATAAAGTCTTTAATACCGTTTATATTCTTAACTTTTTTAATTAATTTTATCTATTTACTATTAATTAATTAGTCTTTAAATATTTCGATCTCTATAATATCGAAAAAACTCCGTAATAAATAATCGATTTAATATTAATTTAAAAGACGGCCCCGATATTAAATAAAAATAATATAAAAGACTTCTAGGATTAATAAAATACGGACTATTTTATTATTAACTTTAATAATAAATCCTTTTAAGAGATTTATATAATTATATAAAATAATATTATTATTCGTTAGGATTTTATTTCTAGTTACTAACTCGTTTATACGGGTTTCGGATTTAATAAATACCTCTTTAGCGATCTCGACTAAGAATTCCCCTTTAGTATTATTATTTAAATTTTTTAATAATATAGAAATATCCTTAATCTCCCCTTTTATTTTTAACGGTTTAATTTATTTATTAGGTTTTATTTTCTTCGAGCGCTTTATTCCTAAACCGGTTATATTCGCTCCCGTAATTTTAAATAAAAAAACTTATTTTATTTTACTCTTTTTACTTATAGTAGGGCTAGTATAGTATATATTATTTATTATAAAAATTAACTCTTCGATATCCGTAGTAAATTAAATATTTAAGTTAAGAGTAATACTTTTTAATTAATAATATATTAACTCCGTAATCTAGTTCTTATTAATTTATAATAATATAGAATTATCCTTTAATAAAGATAGTATGATTATTAATTTAATCGTTTTAAATTTACTAGTTACTATAAAAATACCTATTATTATTTATATTAAAGAGGTTTTTTTCGTATTTAAATCGGCTAAAGTTTTATCCCGTTTAAATTTCTTTATTATATATTTTACTCTCTTTTATTTAGAGCTCTTAAATATAATAGAAAAAGAATTAATTTATTTAGAAAAATTAGTTATAAGGAAAGTCGAAGTCTAAGATATAATTTAAAATATAATTAAGAAATCTTATTTTATAGCCGTAGGTATCGTAATTTTCCTATTTATTCATTTCTTCGAGGGCGTAGATAAAATAACTATAGTTTTCTACCTTAAAGAATTTACGGCTTTAGTTTCGGTGGCGACTTTTATTCTAAATATTTCCCTAATTTTATTTAACTCTTCTAGTTATATAACTAGGTTATCGAATATTTATATAATTTTAATATATTTCTTCTAACGTTCCTACGCCTTAATATTAAGTAACTCTATATTAATTAATTAACAATTATTATTATTAATCGATTTTATAAGAGAGATTATCTTTAAAGTTAATTTCTTTAATAGAAATAATTTCGTTATCGATTCCTTTAAAGATTTTTTTAAAACCGAAAATTTCTCTTTTACTTCGGACTCGCTCTCGTTATTTTTATTATCTTTATTAAGTTTCTTCGACGTTAATTTCTTTTATATTAAAGGTTTCTTTATTACCCTCGGGTTTTTTTTATTTAATTTTTTCGACTTTATTAAGAGTTCCTTTACTCTCGTTATCTCGTCCGTTAAAAAATAATTATATCTTTCTACGAAGATATATCGGTTATATTTCCCCCCTTTTATTAAAATTAATTAATTTAATTTCTATAATAAGTTCCCTTTATCCCCGTATAATTACGCGTAATTAAAAATAATCGCGTATTTTATACGACCGTCTCTTATTAATTATATTATAATTAATTACCCGTTATTTACTTATTTAAATTATAGGTTATTTCTTAAATTAAATACTTTTAACTAGTTTTTAAATCGCGTATTTAAAGAAATTTTATCGTATTAAATAACTAGCCCGGTTTATAATAAAAAAAGATATTTACCCGCTAGTAACTCAATATCTTTATTTTCCGTTATATTATATACGGACTTATTATATAGTAAATTTTTAACTTCTTCGCTATCGACTTTATTATCGACTTCGGTTTTAATAATTTAATCGTTATCTACTTTATCGCTCTATTTAAAAGTAGAAACTCCGGACTTTTTATTATTATTATTATTTATTACTTTAATTAATTTAAATTTAATTATTTTCGCTACTTTCTTTATTTTTACTTTATTACTCTTTAGAATTAACTTCTTCGAAATCTTTCCCGAATATAATTTAGTTATATTATAATTAAAAACTTATTAAAATAAAGATATTTATCGGTAAGTCCGGAAACCCCGATTTTTACGTATTTTACACCGAAATTATATAAAATACTAGAAATACGTATCTACTCATGTCCCGTATTCTAAGTATATTATATAATTAAAATACGGTTATATAATTAATTTTAGTATATTTAGTACCCAAAATATATTTATATAGTTAATTCTAGTATAATTAATACTTAATGAGTAAATAATAATAAATGGATAATTCTTAATATTATTCTATAGTACTTTAAATATACTATTTATACTTTAAGTAATAATAGTATTATTATTATAATTATTACCGTTAGCGCCTTTAATATCGTTATCGTATTTAGATCTTTATATATATATTAATTAATTAAAATATATTCTACTTTATCTACTCGTTATATTATAGGGGAGTTATAAATATTCTAAAATTAATTTATTAAAAAACCGTTATTATTTATTCTCGTAAATTAATTTATATCTAGATCTAGTCTAGATCTAGTTTAGATATAAATTAAATCTAGGCTAAATCTAGGCCGCTATTATCTTTAATTATAAGAATAATCTATTATATATATAATTTATCTTTTATTTATCGTCTAGGTTATTAGCCTAGGTAGTTTATATTAGAATAACGTATCTCTCCTTCTTTATAATCTCGAGTACTACGTTTTATATACGTATATCGTTCACTATATAATCTTAACCCCGTTTTTTTTATTATATCGTTTTCTCTTCCTTCTTCTTAAACTTTAACCTCTTTCGGAAGTCTTCGTATATAGTAAAGAGTTTAAATATATATAATATAGGTTTAGTAGGATCCTTATTAATATTAAAGGAATTAATTTATTCGTTAGGTTTAATATCTCTAAGTTTTTATATAATAAAAACCGGTAATTACTATTTAGTATATAATATTAATATATATATATAATAAGTATAATATTATAATATTATATTATTTCGCGATTTATAAGACTTTTTACGTTATATATATTACTACCCTAGTTTTCTACCGATTTATTAAACGAAGTCATTTAAGTATCCGCCTAGATAACTATATTAATATTCGAGGAATAATAATAAATTACAAAAGACTCTACCTTCTTTTATACCTCGTTAAATACTATTTAATAAATTAGAGTTCTTATTAATACCTCGTTCGCTAGTTTAGTTTTATTAGAATAGGAGAAATATTTACCTTTATAAAAATAAATAACTCGTTTTTCCGAGATTTATTAATACTTCTTTCTTTTATATTATCTCTTTAGATAGTATTTATCTCGTCCTTCTATATATTATATTATCGAGGAGCCGGCGAATCTATAGTAATTTTATTAATAATTAGGAGATAATTAAATATAATACGGAAACCTTTATAACCGATTAAATTATCGATTCTATCTTTCTATTTATAGACGAAATCGTTTATATTATTTATTAGTATTTCTTTCTTTTCTATTTTTTAATTAATCCTACCCGATAGGGCCTCTATTATTATACTTTATTATATAAATATTTATTCCTCTTATATCTCCTCTATTTAAATTTATAGCTCTATATTATTTCCTATTATCGGCAAGTTCGGAAAAACAATTTTGTAAAATCGCTACTTAATCGGTATAAAATGCGCATTTTGCAGCCTTGGCAAATCTTGGCGCCAAGATTTTTAAATTAGAGTTAAGGTCTGCGCGGGAGCGCTAAACTTAATCCTAAAAGTAGCTTTATAGCCCTATAGGGCAACGCTAGTAAAAATCTAATTAAAAATTCGGAATCTAGACTAAAAATAGATTTAGTAAAATATTTATATTCTTATATAGGGGCCCTAGTCTAGATACTATAAAAAGTT
>JAABUS010003366.1_pt1 | contig 26219 bp, 30 predicted proteins | sample 5560161 | NCBI WGS metagenome assembly JAABUS01 (sample SAMN10711885, study PRJNA513376) | rock metagenome | isolation source: Antarctica rocks | place: Antarctica: Victoria Land, Trio Nunatak nord | collected 2016-01-04
AACCACCTACCTGCTACCAATCAGATCTATGTATTCGGCTCGTAGAAGCGGTTCCTCTCTATGACTTCACAGGTACCTCTATCATGAGTGTCAACAACGAGAGGGCTACGTCTGCGGCCGCCAAAAGGGTCGTCTCTCCCGGGTTGTCATAAATTGGGGCGACTTCGACAACATCCGCACCGATGATATCAATACCTTCGAGACCATCAAGAACCGAGAGGAGTTCTCGCGTCGACCATCCACCTACTTCTGCCGTTCCAGTCGCTATTGCTTAACGTCAGCTGATAATGTCTTTGTCACGGACGGAGTCCCAATGGAAGATTCCGGCAAGTAGGTAGAGAGTTCAGGAAAATTGATGACCCTGGATTGTTTGAGATGGCTTACCTGGTGCAAAAGCAGGATCAAGTACATCAATATCAACGGACACGTATACTCTTGTGCCTGCAACGCGGTCTTTGAGCTTCTCGATAATGCCATCGACCCTAATGCGGTCAATGTCCCTGGCTTTGACAGTCTCAAAGCCACACCGAACGTCGTTCCGCATGTCTCCCTTGCGCCTCACCAAAGGTGCTCGAATACCTGCATGGATGGATGAGTTGCGAATTAACCCTTCTTCGTGGGCTAGGTGCAGGAAAGTGCCTATTACAACAGCTTTTAGTTGTGACACCCGGTTGAAATACAAGTGATTGATCTTACCATGGTTTACGCCACTAGATGGACATTGCACTTTCAGCAATCAATTCCTCAAGAACGCGTGGGTTTCGATCGTCTTTCCTCCATGGGCTTACGCATAGTCTGAAATACCTCCACCTGTGTGGATTGTCAGTTACGAGCAGATTCCAATATATAGCAACCTACCAAGTACCTTAGGGTCCCAGGTATCTATACGGTCGTCAGCCATTACAATATGTGTGGTATCTAAGCAGCCAAAATACTTTGGACTAACCTATATGAGAATCAAAATGAATGACCGACACTTTTCCCCATCGTGACTTTGCCGAGCGAAGCGCAGCAAGAGTTGTAGTGTGGTCTCCTCCTAAGGTAATGATACGTGGGGTCTTGGACTTGATTTCTGTCCGAGCAGTTCGACCGGATATAACCTCGGTCATTCTCAGCCTTTGCACATATTTCCATCACAAAAGCTAACACAGGTGGAGCTGAAATGGGGCATTCTATTCCTAGTGGCGAGACATGCTTACCCTGTGCGCCTTTTCGAGCTGTTTTAGAGCAATGGTGTTATCGAGGAATGTCAGAGGAGCATCGCCGCAGTCTATGATCCTCGCCCAGTCTATGAACGGATTCTTCCCTGTGTGGAATATTAGATTCATGACATAGAATTCTGGGGTTACCCTTCGTGCTGAAATCGAGACTCCTACCAGTGTAGACATTCCAGCCGTCACGAGCACTAATTCGCTGAGAACCAATCCGAATGCCTCGAGGTCCGAAGCGAGCTCCAGGTCGTGCAATGACGCTCTATAAGAACTTAGATGCAGTAGAAACACATGACCACAGAATTGATGTTAGAGAGTGGATGAAATCCACGTGATTTAGTCTGTAGCTGTCCATTCTTTCCGATGAGTTTCTTGACCGTACATTGGCCATCAAGCATTTCATTACCAACGTTACCAATGCAAAAAGAATTAGATAGCCCTCAAGCATTTGCAACGTCACGTTTGACTAACGAGAACCGAAAGCTTCAACTCAACTTAAAAGCCTTCCTACAGCGGCTGTCTTATATTCTCTCGAGCCAAGAAACAAAGGACTAGATACACCACGAGAACAATGCGAGATTATTCAATTAAAATTTGGATTCAAGATGATATGTAAAGCGCAAGTAGACTGACCGTATCAAATGGCGCCCCCAATATTGCAACATCATACGCCTTCATCACCTCGTCAACAAAACAGTTCGCATACGGCAAATTGGCAAAAGTTGTCAGGCCCGCAAAATCGCTGCCGGTAATGATATCAATGCCATCGTCGAGCCTGGTCGATTCGATGGGCACCTGATGTGGATGGAGACCGAAGATGGGTGGGAAGATTAGATCCCGTGCCAACGATAGGGTGATGTTCGGAAGGAAGGCGAGGATGAAGGAAATGATGAGCCTCATTTGAAGCACCATGGTGATGAAGCAAGATGATTTCACTACCGAGGTCTGATCTGTTATGTTTGTAGACTTTTAGATTGAAATGTCTTGTACAAGGTTTCCAATGACTACAGGTTCTTCCTGCAGCGAGCTGAACATTGCTTAAGCGTTGCCGAGCTTGTTCAGGTATAGCTGGCTTACGCCCTCATACAAATAATCCTTGTTAAGAGACTTTTTGCTAATGCAATGTTCAGCCCGCTGCAGAAAGAACCTGTACAAGGCTAGCCTTACGAAAAATAACATCAAAAGTTCTTGAATTTTATGAATGTGTTGAGACTTGAGATTGAGTAGAATTTTCTAGTTACTAAACTCTAGAGATTTTGATACATGATCAAGAAACAATGATGATTCTGTTAGAATTCAGTTTACTAAATAAATAAACGAAGTTTATAAAAGTAATATGACAATATAATACTTTAAGCACTTCATCAGAAAATCAAAGAGGTTTGACATGACAGCTAGCATACAAATAGAAAGCTCAGTTATCAAGTCAAAATCAGACGTGCGAGTTCTGAGAGTACAACTGAACATGAAATTGCGATGAGACGCGCATCTTCGTCAAATCGAAGCGAATCACGTCACATGAATGCTAGCACTTAGTCAACTTGAAGTCTTCACATGAGAAGCAACCTTCACAAAAGTAAGACAGATATACTCAGCGATAGTAAGGTCAGAAATTGCATTTGAAGCATCAGTCTGACATCAGCGAGAAAAAGAGAAAGAACTGACAGACAAAGAACGCAGACTTGAAACACTACAGAATCAGACTCTGTGTCATGTTGCAGAGATGTTCAAAAGAGTAAGCATCGAGACTTTGAAAGCAGAAATGTACACAAGCTCGCTGCATGTTCATCTGAACATGCTGCAAGACAAGATCACGTTACGCAGTTGAATCAATGATTGTACACAGAAAATCAGACAAGCATGCAAACTGATACGCGCTCGTCTAGTGAGCATCAATCACATCATTTCTCACTTTCTCATCATCAAGAAAGTGATGCTTCTGAACAACTTAATTCAAGAAGATGCAAAAATACAGTTGAGATGTGAGTGATTAGTTTTCGCTGCAACGATTTCGACTAGTGACAGCATTGCAATAGCACAGTTTCACAGAAGTCAGTGAAAGCAACGATGAAAAAAATATAGAAAATGCATTGCAGATGTTCACATCATCTTGACACAAAGATCACATCTGTTCAATAAGATGATAAAGATGCAAAATGATCTTCAGAAAATTGAAAGCATTCTCATCATTCATATCAGAATTGAATGAATAGATTTGAATGCTTATCTGCACTTCAGAAATGTTTCAAATGCAGATAGCATACAATGTGACTGCAATTGAAATCATCAGATGACAAAACATGTATTCATGCATTGCTTGAACTGATTACATTTGCGATCAAGAATGTTACAAGACGTTAACTTCTTGAACTATTGAATAATCATCACTATCACAAAAAATCTCAAAGCAACTGTGAGAATGATGATGAAAATGAAGCTTTTGAAGCAATTTAAAGTGACTCAGTCACTCATTCTTTAACATGCAATCAACGTGAACTAATTTGATACAAAGTTTCATAATGATAGTTTTGACTGCGTGAAGCAGTTGTATAAACAGCGAGTAATTTTCTATTTCAGAGAGTTTTGTTCACTCAATATAAATAGCATAAAGTTTCTCATGAGTTGACTTAATTGATGTCACAAAAGTGTATAAATTTATTATTATTATAATATAATACTTTAAGTAGATTGATTGCATCAAGTTAAGTTGAAAGATTTTTGAATTCAAGTCACGTCAAGTTGAAAAGTTGAACTTAAAAATTCAAATTGAGTTGAAAAGTTGAACTTGACAACTCAACTCAACTTGACAAGAAGTAAATAAATAAATGTTTTTTTAATTTTTTAATTTCTTCATTAAGTGCATGCAGTCTATGACTATGACATTATCTAAACGCTGTGTATATGCTAAATTACATGTAATCTAGTCAAAATCGCTGCAGTGTATCTTTTCATTGATCAATCACATCGATAGTTTGCACATACAAGTGCGTAAGCTGTTTATATAATCAAGTGATCATATAAACAATTCAAGATTGTGAAAGTTGATCACTTTAATGTGAGTTTTCAACTTGTCTGTATGATCATCAAGCTAAGCGAGCTAAATAAGCTTTGATTTATGTAGATGAAAGCTGATCACTTCAATGTGAATTTTCAAGTTCACTGTATAATTACTCAGTTGAATGAACTAAATGAGTTTTGATTTATGTATTTGCAATGCATATAGATTGATCAGAAAATTGAAAAAATCAATTGATTTACTGTGTTGCACAGATGTGTATATATGCAAAAGCTGAGTCGTGTCTTTGCAATGTATATGTGTGTGATGTATATGAGTTGCAACGCATGCGCAAAGACGTTGCTGTTGTTCTGTGTATATAAGCAAAGATTATGTCATGTCTTTGCAATGTATGTGATTGCAACGCATGTAAATCAATCAGAAAATCGAAACTGATCAATTTACTGCATCACACTGTCACACAGATGTGTATGTGCATAAAAGCTGAGTTATGCCTTTGCAGTATGTATGTATGTGATGTATATGAGTTGCAACGCATGCGCAAAGACGTTGCTGTCGTTCTGTGTATATGAGCAAAGACTGTGTCATGTCTTTGCAATGTATGTGATTGCAATGCATGTAAATCAATCTGATAAAGTGAAAAATCAATCGATTTACTGCGTTGTACAGATGTGTATGTATACAAAAGCTGAGTCATGTCTTTGCAATATATGTATGTGTGATGTATATGAGTTGCAACACATGCGCAAAAACGTTGCTGTTATTCTATGTATATAAACAAAGACTATGTCATGTTTTTGCAATGTATGTGATTGCAACGCATGTAAATCAATCAGAAAATCGAAATCAATCAATTTACTGCATTGCACAGATGTGTATATGTGCAAAAGCTGAGTCGTGCCTTTGTAATATATATGTGTGTGATGTATATGAATTGCAATGCATGCGCAAAGACGTTGCTGTTGTTTTGTGTATATGAGCAAAGATTGTGTTGTGTCTTTGCAATGTATGTGATTGCAACGCATGTAAATTGATCAGAAAATCGAAACTGATTAATTTACTGCATCATACAAATGTGTATATGCACAAAAGCTGAGTCATGTCTTTGCAAGATATATGTGTGTGATGTATATGAGTTGCAGCATATGTGCAAAGATGTTGCTGTCATTCTGTATATATGAACAAAGACTGTGTCATGTTTTTGCAATGTATATGATTGCAATGCATGTAAATTGATCTGATAAAGCAAAAAATTGATCGATTTACTGCATCACATAAGTCTGTATTTTTTATTTTTTTATTTCTTCATTAAGTGCATGTAGTCTATGACTATGATACTGTCTAGACGCTGTATATATGCTAAGTTACATGTAATCTGATCAAAATCGCTGCTTTATATCTTCTCATTGATCAATCACATTGATAGTTTGCACATACAAGCACTCTTTCTCAACTCTCATCATCGTACTTTCATTTTTCTTTGTCTCTTCACATTCTTTGCATTCTACTCTTTCGTTTCTAATAGTCATTTTCTCGTCGCAATTCAAGTATTTTTCAAATACTCTAATGTTGCGATTCTTTCAATCTTGATGATGAACAGTGTCAATATAGTGTCTGTGTTTTTGAGCTGAGCTTTTTTCTTAAGCTTTCTCTGCTCTGCTTTATAATGTCTGCAGTTCAGCAGTAAATGCTTCGACGTTTGCCTTGCATTGCATATTTCATAGCATTTGTTCAAATTATTCTCTGATAATCGATGCAAATAGCTCTTGAAATATTCATGTTTCATTTTCAGCTGAATAAAGATTGAAAACATTAGTTTATTAATTTTTCTCATCTCTTTTAGTAATTTATGACTTAAATTCACATTCAATATGTGCTTTTGATACTGATTTTTCTTCTTGATGCTGCTTTTTCAGACATTTAATCATTGTAATTTCATCTCTTTGCAAATTTGCTTTTTGATGAAGCTTATGATGATTGCTTTCATGTTGTCGATAATTGATAATTCTTGAGCAATGCTTTTGATCAATTGATCTGCTTTTTCATTCTCAATAATGCTTTTGCAACTTAATATTCACTGTATGTGAATTTGACACTGATTCTGACGTAAATTGATCAAGTTTTGTCATATGTCATTGAATAACTTCACATTGATGTTGCTCTTTGTGTTTAGTCTTTGCAAAGTCATTTGACTGTTCATGTACACTCAAATTTCGCTGTTTTTGAGTGCTTTTTCGCTGCATATTGCGATTGCATCGCTAATAGTCTGCAGTTTCGCTTTCGTTGTGATCATTTTGTCAGAAACATTTGTTGCTTTGCTGTATCTGATGAGTTCATGCATGAATATCACTGTTGTTTCAGTTTCAGTTTTTATCTCTGCTATCTTTTTTTGAATTTGCGATGCGTTGATATACATCACTATGTTTTTCGACTTTTTGATAATTCTTTCTAATTTTCTGTAGTGTGAATTGATCATTTTGCAAGTTTCGCTTTTTGCAAATTCGATTTGAATTCTTGCTAAATGCTCAATTTCTTAATCTCATGATTTCTTGAAGTGAGAAATTTCAATTTCTTTTATTAAATTTAGTGTTTTTTGCACTTTGTTCAATATTCAATATATCTGCGTGAGTCTGTCTTTGCACTTCTTGATTTTTCAAGATAAGTTCATCTTCATCTCGTTTCAATTCAGATATTTCGATGCATTCAGATTTAGATTCAATTCAATAGAGTATTGAGATGAGTACAAAATAAATGTTCTTTTTCTGATAGAATGTTTTTTCAATAATTCAACTATTCAAATTGCATTGTTCTTGCACTTTTAATTTAATTGCATCTTCATCAACGAGATTTCAACTTCTATTTGCATAGCATCTATCAATGATGTTTAAAACACACTCAGAATTTTTCGTAATGCAGTGTTTTGCAGTTTGCGAAATTTGACTAAGTAGCTTTTTTGATTATTTCATCATATTTCGACGTCATAATCACTAATAGACGTGATGCATGTCAGATATAACTGCTTTTCTGATTTGACATTTAATTCTCACTCGCTATTTATTAATTTAAATAACGAGTGTAGCATTCTTGTGACTGTCGCGATTTTTGTTTGCACATGAACTTTGAAGTTGAGCTTTCGATTCAGTCAGACTTTTAATCATCGTATGCATGTCTTTGATTTTATGACTGTGTTGTTGAATAGAATAATCATTTGATTGAATGTCATTTTGTGACTTTCAAAGTGTATCAATTCAGATTTCAAGTCATTGAATTGCACTGCGTTGTTCTCAGCTTATGTGAAAGTAATTTTTGCTGCATTTTTCAGTATTTTCACATTCTTGTCAATATTTCTTCTCTCAATGTATAGCATCACGTCGTCAATATAGCTGAGTGACTGTAAATTTTCAAACTTTGCGCGAATCTTTGAAAACAGATATCGAATATAAATTAGAAATAAAATGAGCGAGATAAATGAATCTTGTGATATTTCTGTGCTTATTTTCTTTGATTTCTGACATTCATCGTCAAATGCTAAGTCAATAATTCGATTTTGTAAGAAACATTTTACTCAATTGATTAAATTGACTGATATTTTCAATTTAATCAATATTTTGATCAGCTGTTTTAATGCAACATGGTCAAAGACTTCTTTGACATTTAAAAGTAGACAGATAAGCATGTTTTCTCGACTTTTCATCATTTGCGCATCATGTACTAAATTTAGTACTGCATTTATAGCTGATCTTTGTTTTCTGTCTTTTATTTGATCAAAATTCAGCAGCTTATCATTAATTTCAGCTGTGTAAGACAGTTGCACTGCTATTATTTTTTCTGCTACTTTGTTTAAACAGTTTAGCAGCGTAATAATTCTGTATGTCTTTGAAATTGAATAATTCAATTTGTTTGATTTTTTCAGAATAATTTTCGTGTCTTCGCGTCATATCTTTGAATGATAGTTGTTTTCAATCAAATTTAAGTACACTAAATTAAAGATTTTCAATATAGTTTTGTACATTCACTGTATGATTGCAAATGACATATCATCTGATTTGAATGCTTTTCTGAATGCTGAGAAGTTAATAACGTGCTTGATTTTCTCTTTGATAACTCTTGATCACTGTATACTTTCATTCAATAGTAATTCTTCATTGATTTGAATTTTCAATGATGATGAGTACATTGCTTTTAGAAATGTCTTGCACTTTTCATTGAATTCAATTTTCAATTCTTTTTGCAAGTTTTGTATCAAGAGTAGCTTCTAATTAGACGTGATTTAGTGAACTTGTAGATCTGAAACACTTCTTTTTCTTCAATGTTGTTCAAAAAATTGATTCAGAATTGGTTTTTGATCAGCTTTATTGCATCATGATACGAATTTCGCATTTGCATTATCTCTGCTCATGCGTCGTCATTTCTGCATCTTTTTCAGATTCATTTTTTTGATGACAGCGTCTTTTGCATTTTAATGAGCTTATTGTTTCATCAGAGTTTTGATTTTGCACATATTTACTGTTTAAATACAAATAATTTCACTGTATTCTTGATGCATTCAGTCAAATAAAAGACTTTTGCTTTTAAACTCATGATTCTTTGCATCTTGACTATCATTTTGTCTTTCGTCTTTTGCAAATGCTCATTAAAGTCTTTTCAGTCGACTTTTTGCAGATTGTATGACGCGTTCAGCGAATTTTCAATCAACTTCACTTTTTTCATAACTATTGTAAATAGAATTACTTCATGATTGAATTCTGTATCTGCATTCTCATTTATATGTTAATTCTTGATATGATTACACATATTCTTTAATGCAAATGCTAAATCAAGTACTGAGCTTAACTGATTTGAATAGCTGTGATATGTATTTATATCAGAAGTGTTAATCAGATTGCATTTATGTAAATTTACTCACTTTATTAACACTTTCGTTCTAATAGAGTTTGAAATTTTTGCGTTTCATCAGCTATGATGTGCATTAAAGTCTTCGACGATAATAACTTTTTGCTCAGAATTTAGCATAACTTTTGCTAATTCTTGCTCAATCATGTATAATTACTCATCATCTGCATTTTGTGACTTTTTGTTGTAAATATTGAACAATAAAATTTCTCTCTGAATTTTATTGTTCACTATTGATATCGCTTGCATATCTTTGCTATTGACTATGTCTGATCTTGATGTGCATGTAAATTTGTTTGCATTTTTCGTAATAAATATTAATACTTTGACATGAGTATTCTGAACATTTGATTTGATGCAGATAAATAATGAATGCAAAATTGTTATATTTTCGTCTTTCATTCATGATTCTTGTAGTATAACAATGTCTGTCTTGTTTTTCGCAAATTTCATGCATGCATGCATAATTTGCGTTGATCTTGCACAATTGTGCTGTAGAATTTAAATATTCAACGTGTTTGCAAAGCTTTTGTCATTTGCGTTGTTTTATAACATTTTGAATGCACTACTTATTACAATTTCGTGACTAGATGATCTTTTTGTGAGCTAATAAACTGAGCTGTCTGATATGTTTTGCACATTGCGCTATTTGCGAAGTGCGCATTTTGACAGTTGCAACATCTAGAAATCATGTGATTGCATAATTACTCATCTTTGCATGTAGATAATTGACATTTATGATTTCAGATCTGATGATTTTGCTCGCAGTACAAGCATCTTAATGATCTGTTGCATTTATTCTGCAAATGCTTGAATGTTTGACATTTTTGACATTGATTATTTGATCAATAGTCTCAATATTCAACTGTTTGATATGTTGATCTCGCAGTTAAAAGTCGTTTTTTCAGATATCTTTGCACTTCTGCTTTGATTTTGAACATCAGTATCATCGATGCATGATTCTTTCTTGCTTTATTTTCATCTTTTGATAATCATATTGAATTGATTATCAGCTTCAATTCAGAGTTGTACTTTTTTAGCTCAATTCTCAGATATTTTATTTCAATCTTCATGTTGAAGATTTCAATTTTCAGACTGTGTATGACTATTTTGTGTCATTTCTCATCTTTCTTAATGCTTTTAACATCAAAAACATGCTCTCATATTGCTCTTTGCGCTAGTAAGACGTCTGCAATGTATTTTTTTGAAATCATTAACACAATGTTGTTTCTCTTTAGCGTTTTGACTATCGTGATGACTTTTAGATCGATTTTCGCCTTTTTCAATGTGTTATTCATCGAATCTCGCATTTTTATCATCTTCAACGTTCAGTTCTCATTTTTGAAATTGACAATGAATCTTCTTTTGTAATACGATATTTCTTGTGATTTTGACGAGAATTTCTTGATAATCAGATTTCATTCACCTGCATTTGCATTCACATTTGCATTTGTATTTGCATTTGTATTTGCATCTGTGACTTAAGCTGCTTTTTGCACATATGTGAGCTTCTGCGTTGATTTTTGCGATTTTTGCATGACTTGCAATGTTTGCAAAATCTGCATCTTCTGCAAGATTTGCAAATTCTTTGTCATTTGCTTTGCATTGATTTTCTTTTTGATGTCTTCAGCATTTTGTTGAATCAATTGTAGAATGATCTTCAGTTTGTTGTTTGTTTGACTTTGAAGTTGATTTATTTGCTTTTGAATTGAGTTTTCTATGCTTTCATTGCATGCTCTTTGAATGTAGATTAAGCTATGACTTATAATCTCTTTCTGTTCTGATATTGCTTGTCTTAGCTGATTAACTGCAAATTCAATTCTTTTGAGCAGTCTCTTTATCTGCATCTCTTTAGAGATGACATTGTAGCACTTGCTTGTACTAACTTTGATGCTAGCTTCTTTTTGCGAACTTTTCATCGCTTTTCGCTTTTTCATTTCTTTGAATTTCACAATTGCTTATGTTTGCTCTTTTTGCTGCGAATTTGCATTTCACAGATTGATTATATTCTTGTTGTTATGTGCATTTGCATGTGAATTTAGCATCAATGCGTTGAGTGAACTAAACATGTATTACGTTTTTCTATTTACTGATGTGAACAATTTTTGTTGACTGCAAAATAAATCAACAATGTCATTCTGCAGTTGTTTGCTTGTTGATGAACTTATGCTAAGTTCATCTCATAGATTTATTTCAATTTCTAACATTGACTTTTTGATTTCTATTGTTGACGTTTTAAGTTCTGACTCTGAGCTATTACTTCTACTGAGTTTCGCGTTACTATTCGCGAAACGAAGCGAGAAAAAGCGCATAAAGCGACTCTTTATATTTCTTTTTATAAAGAGTTTTTTCAAGTTTCAAGCTTTGAACTTCTAGAAAATTCACTTGACATCACTTAAATATCTCTTTAATCTCTTATTCAGAGCGTTTCACGTAAACAATAACTCTAGTGTAGAGATTTTTCAATTTCTATTTCGAAATCTGCAATAAATTGTCTTCTATTATCAACTTATGTCAGATGAAAATGATATAAATCTAGTCTGCAAGAGTCTAGATTACTCTTTTTGATAGAAAATGCTTGATGCAATTGCTTTATATTTCAGATATCAAAGTAGTCACGTTATCTCACTCAGAATAGTAACGACTGATCTCAACTTATTGCTTTGTGCATCAAGAAAAGGTAAAACAGATAGTGATTTGATAAGAAATGCTGTACTTCTTTGAAACAATGTTGTTCTCTGTGCAATCTTTAAGCACAAAAGAGTTTGATTTCGATTTTTGCGTCAGTACACAGTCTTTTGTGCTGTTCTAAAGTTGATTGACAACTTATTCTTTTCATATGAGTTTGCTCTTCAATTTATCAATCAAATTACTGTCTGAATTGATAATTTTTTCTTCTGCGTTGATGAACTCTCGTTTCGCCGTCGATTTTGACCTGCATGAGCGCAAAAATTTCGATTTTCGATTTTTGACTTGCGACGCAGTCATCTGTGAAGCTATTGAGTCGAATGAAAACTTGTTTTGATCATACGATTGTGCTTTATAACTTGTCAATCGATTTGATATATCATATGCTTCGATAGATTGCTGTCGTCAGTTGTCTTTTTTGCAATTCATATACAATATACATGTTTAGTTCACTCGATGCATTGATGCTAAATTCACATGCAAATGCGCATAACAACAGAAATAAAATTAATCTGCGAAAGACGAATTTGCAGCAAAAAGAGCAAACACAAGCGATTGTGAAATTCAAAGAAATGAAAAAGCGAAAAGCGATGAAAAGTTTGCAAAAAGAAGTTAGCATCGAAGTTAGTATGAGCAAGTGCTATGATGTCATCTCTAAAAAGATGCAGATAAAGAGACTGCGCGAAAGAATTGAATTTGCAGTCAATCAGCTAAGACAAGCAATATCAGAACAGAAAGAGACTATAAGTCATAGCTTAATCTACATTTGAAAAGCATGCAATGAAAGCATAGAAAACTCAATTCAGAAGCAAATAAATCGACTTCAAAGTCAAACAAACAACAAACTGAAGATCATTCTACAATTGATTCAACAAAATGCTGAAGATATTAAAAAGAAAATCAATGCAAAGCAAATGACAGAGAATTTACAAATCTTGCAGAAGACGCAAATTTTGCAAACGTTGCAAGTCATGCAAAATTCGCAAAAATCAACGCAGAAGCTCACATATGTGCAAAAAGCAGCTTAAGTCACAAATGCAAATGCAAATGCAAACATAAATGCAAATGCAGACGAATAAAATCTGATTATCAAGAAATTCTCGTCAAAATCACAAGAAATATCATATTATGAAAAAAGACTCATTATCAATTTCAAAAATGAGAACTGAACGTTGAAGATGATGAAAATGCAAGATTCAATGAATAATACATTGAAAAAGACGAAAATCGATCTAAGAGTCATCACGATAGTCAAAATGCTAAAGAAAAACAACATTGCTTTGATGATCTTGAAAAAATACATCGCAGATGTCTTACTAGCGCAAAGAGCAATATGAAAGCATGTTTTTGATGTTAAAAGCATTAAAAAAGATGAGAAATGACACAAAATAGTCATACACAGTCTGAAAATCAAAATCTTCAACATCAAGATCAAAATGAAATATCTGAGAATTGAGTTAAAGAAGTACAACTCTGAATTGAAGCTGATAATCAATTCAATATGATTATCAAAAGATGAAAATAAAGCAAGAAAGAATCATGCTTTGATGATACTAATGTTCAAAATCGAAGCAGAAATATTGTGATGATTGAGTTTACTAAATGAATAAATGAGATCTATAAGAGTGATATGACAATGTGATATTTTAAGCAGACACAGAATGAGTATATTTTTGATAGAGCTAATTATTAAGAAGCTCTTGATAACTTGAGAAAATCGATTGATTATAGAGAGTTTGTCAAGCATTGTCAAGTCGAGCATGACATAACTCATGATATATTAAGTTGAAGATATGACGTAGTTTAAATGATGTCTTGACAGAGTCATAAAGTTTCAAAGCTAACTCAGATCTGATCTTTGATTCAATCTCTGATCTAACTTCTATGTGTCAATTCATCATGACAATTGTCTTCTCTTTTAAAAAGATTCATTCTCGATTTCAATAATTTAATGTTGTTGTTTACTTTAATAAATGATGACGCGCACTAATTGATTCGCTCTAGAAGCTCTCAATAAAAACCTTCAAATCTTTGTAAGAAAACAAGAAAAAGAGAAACTTTTGATTGAATGACAATTCGTCTTCAATTATAATGCGTATAGATGACATTATAAATAGTATATGTGATGTGTAGTTGATGTAGATGACAGCAATAATAACGTGTAAATAGCACATAAACATTGTTTATCTTTCAAGTAAATGATGTGATTGAGACAATAAAGCATAGATCAGAGTGAATAATAATTGTTGTTTGTTTATCGCTCTTTCAGTTTCTTTCAACTTCTCATTTTCTTCAACTTCATCTTTTTTCAATCACAATCATATCTTTATCATTGTATAATTAGAAGTATGCTCAACTCGATGCACGTTTCGATCTCATGCACATCTCACTTTACTACTTTCATCTTTCTTCAAAAATCAACTACAAATTCAATATAACTTCAATTGAAGCAGCTCTTGCAGATCTAGCTTTGCAAGAGTCATTTAACTACACTGCAACTGCAAAGAAATTCAATGTCAATCGAAGCACGCTGTCGCGACGACATAGGAGTAAAACGATCTTCGTCAAGAAAAGCAAGCAAACGACGTCAATTCTTTCGAATCAACAAGAAAAAGAGCTTTTTCGCTATATAAACAAGCTTATCGAACGTGATGTACCTTCTTTCAATGCGATGATTCGTGTTTTTGCGTATAATATATCTGGAAAACAGTCAGGCAAAAACTGATCTTATGAGTTCGTTCAACGTCATTCAGATATATTGCAGTCAAAATTTCTACAAGAAGCTGATCTAGAGCAAAAAAAAGTCGATAATGCATATCAATTCAGCTTTATTTTGACCTAGTAAGTGCCTTCATTACGTTTAAATTCATACTAATATGAGGGTAGATAAAGCAAAAAATCGAAGAATATGAGATTCTTTCTTCAAACACATACAATATGAACGAAAAGAACTTTCTACTTGAACTGCTTCAAAAGACTCGAAGAGTCTTTAGTTTAAAGCATCTAGACAGTGATAAATTGCTGAGTGCTGATCAAGATGACAATAGAGAATGAATTATCTTGATTGCAATCATTTGCATGAATATGATCGATATATTCCCTTCGATCATTTATCAGGCGATATCAGACAATATTCAGAATAGCTGACTTACTGAATATGATTTCAAAGAGCAATTCTGCTTCTTTGCTTTCTTCGCTACTGACTGAACTAACGATGAATTGATCTATTCTTGGCTCACTATCGTATTTGACCGAAATATGAGGTCAAAAGTCAGAAATTCACGCGATTATCGCCTTCTATTCGTTGACGAGCATGACAGTCATATCAACATGAAGTTTCTTGACTGGTGTGAGCAGAACAAGATGCTCGTGACTCTATATTCTTCTCATTCTACTCATCGTTTTCAACCTCTGAATGTCAGCTTATTCAATTCTTTGACTAATTACTACTTTCAAAACCTGAACGACTGAATCTTTAAAAGTCAAGAACTTTCTCAAATATTGAAAAGAGACTTCTTTGATTTATTTTGATCTGCATATTAAGCTGCTTTCACGTCTGTCAACATAAAAAGTGAATGGAAAAAGACAGAATTGCTGCCTTTTGATTCGTCACAGATCATAAAGCAGATCAAATCGAACGCTAGATCTGATTCAAGTCATTCTTCTTCTTCAGCATTGTTTGAAGCTGATTGAAGAATGATTCAACGATTAATGAAGTCAGTTGTAGAGAAAGTAATTGGTTTGAAAGCTCGAAAGTTAAACAATACGATGAAAAAGCTTACTACAGATGTTGCTCTTCTGAAAGCAGAAAACGAAGATCTTCGATGAACAGTACGTATAGAGAGAAGTTGCAGACGACGTGACAAGTCTTTATTTGACGATCTAGAGATAAATGATGAGGCAAAGAAAATGTTTTTTTAGTTCTAATAAGATTCAGGCGACTCGTGATCATCAAATTCAAAGAATTGAAGAGAAACAGCAAGCTGCTATTCAAAAGACGAATAAAAAGAAACAAAGAGAGCTTAGAAAGCTAGAGAAACAGCGTTTAATAGCTGAAAGAAAGGTGAAACGGGAAAAAAAGAAGACGAAGCGAGAGAAGAAAGCGAAGCGAAAAAAGAAGCTACGGGCGAAGAAATTGAAGCAACGACTTCTAGTTCAGAAGCAAAAGCTGAAGGCTAAAGAGCTTCAGAAAGAGCAAAAGAAGAAGTCTAAAGAGGTGAAAGTGAAGCAATTCACTGATTTTGTTGCTATTGAGAAGATGAAAAGAAAATCTAGTCAAATCAGATCTACGCGAGCTGAAAGGCAAATCAAAGCTTCTAAGCGATTTGATGATTGATTCTTATAGCTAGAAAGCTTCATATATATATCGACAACTCTTTATATCAATTGCAATCTGATTCTATGAATGATGGTTGAATAATGATAAAAATGATATGAATGACTAATTGAGTTTAGAGTGTGCACGAGATCAAAACGTGCATCGAGTCGAGCATACTTCTACTTTTGACAAACTTTGAGTATATTTGTATCATAAGAGTAAGAGATCTAAATCATGAGTTGTGAACGCGCAGCGACGCTTAAAGAGAGTCATAAGATGATGAAGTTGACTGATGCTTGAGTCAAGATCATTGCGAAAGTAAGTGATGTCACACTTGAAGTTTCACGACTATTACTGCGACTAACAGTATCATAAGTCTGCTTAAAAGACATTGATCAGATGTAATGATTGTCATGCTGCTGATGCTGAATCACTCATGATGATGCAAACATCGTTAAATTCTGATCGAAAGCTCATCACTTTTACTATTCAAACTTTTGAGTACATCTTCGTTATCAAAGAGAAAATTCGAAAGATGATGAAGAAAGAAATGATTACTGATGCTTCGTTGACAATCTTGCTGAACTCACAGACTTCGCGAAATCAAAGAATGATGATGAGATTTGCTTATTTAACTTCTTGATGTTGTTACTGATGCTTTTCAGCTGTCAATGATTGAAATAAGCAAAAGAAGCGCTGCTGATTTCAAAGCTCTAGATAAAATGATTTGTATAAAGTGTGCTTGAGTTCTACACATCAAGAATAAAGCATTGCTGTGTAATGTCATCTTTCAAAGAAAGACAATGTACAAGAAGTGTGCTCGCTGTGTGAGTAATGATAGTTTCTGTGTCACAGTGAATATACTTATATGATACGTTTGTTAAACACTCATAATTCAATATCTAGATTCTCGACATCTGCATTTTGACTATCAATGAATTCTTTCATCTGCAGAAAATTCATGATAGTGCAATTGAAGATGAAGAAGAGATCATCGCTCTGATGACATTCACTACTCATTAGAAAATTCTTTACAAGAAATTGACAGCAGTGACGTGTGTAAAGAATCATCTCAAGAAAACTCATAAACTTAAGTCTCTAGAGATTCAAAAGCTCATTCTCAAAGAGATGATGACTGTCAATGACATTGTCAGAGAAATTCTGAATGTAAAGCGCTTTGCAATACATTTAATCTCAATTATATATTGTTTTGTCAACATTTCTAATTATTCTGATATATTTTTAGCACAATCTATCGTCTCTTGATTCTCTGTCTTCACGTTTCAATGTAAATTTGACAATGAAAGAGAAGAAGAAGTCTGCAATCTTGTCTCATGTAAAAGATGTTTAATGAAGTGATGATTGCATGATGTTTGTTGTGTTGTGATGATTACGCTTTCTTGTTGAGCGCGTTTGAGCGTCTTTGCGTCTTTTTCTTCTGTCTGTTGATTTACATATGTGATCGTTTCATTAAAAGATGAAACTATCATAATACAGTGATTCTTCTTTTCTAATAATGAGTTTATGCTTAAAAGTGAGTGATTATGCTTTTCACTCATGTTTCAGCCTCATTTCAAAAGCTTCTATAAGCTTCGAGACATCTTTCATATCTTCGCTTGATATTCATTGATTATATTCAATGAAATATTCTTTTCATTGTATCTTATAATATAAGATTTTCTTTCTTTTTCACTTCTGTAGAATCTTTTCTATCTTTCATTCTTGCTCATCATCAATAAGCTTGAGTATGAGATAATCGAGTATAAAGTCATTATTTAGCCTACGATTATACAACTTTAAGAGAAATACATGAAAGACAAAATGAACTCTATAAATGATTGAAAGATCAAGACAATACATCTGCTTGTCTATGAATTTCTGTATACGAAAGAATTCTATCATCTTATTTGATAGCTTCTTGCTCGACTTCTTCTGCTTCAGATTTTTTGCTGATAGCATGATTAAATCATTAACATTAAAGAACTTAAACTTATGTTTTCGATTATAGTACTTTGTCTGAGCATTGATCGTGTTTTATCATCATTTCATCAACGTGTTTTGCATAACTTGCAGCATTTCAACGCGTTCTTTTGCTGCTGACACTTCTTCTTTCATAGCATCATTCTCAATGTGTATGTCAAAGATTGACTCATAGTCATACATGACTTTAAAGAGACTACAGCTTAACGAAGAGTGCTTCATCTGATGATACATGAACTCAACTATGAGTAGAAGCGTAGCTCAGTTGTCTTGCTTTTTTGAACAATATACTCATAAATAATGTTTCAGCGTTTGATTCTGTCATTCTGTCTGATCATCTGTTTGCAAATGAAAAGCGATGCTTAGTCGTTGTTTCATCTTGACATGATAGCAGATCTTTGATCAGAATACACTGATAAATAAACTATCTTTATTAATAATTATATCATTCAATATCTCATATCTTAAAGCAATCTTCTTAAAGAATAACTCTGCTAACTTTACAACAGTCAGAATCTTCTTTGTAAACAGATAACGCGTCATCTTCATGTAGTGATTGACTATCACAAGAATCAAGTCATACATGACTTCTTTTCATTTACTAGACGACAGATCTGTTATGAAAGTCATAATGATTTCTTTTCATGAATCTGTAAGTCGAGATAATGATCTCAACTCATCATATGATAGATGATATTTCATCTTTACTCTCTAACAAATGTTACAAGTATTTATATACTTTTTGACATTCTTGATCATACTTTTTCAGTAATATTTGCAATTTAATAGCTCGCTAATCTTGTCAGCATCAAAATGTCTTGCTAACAAGTTGTTATGATGATGTTTCAACAGCTTTTCTCTGATAGAAGAATTTTCTGAAACATACAATGATTCATTATACTCTATCATTTTTTAACTATTCAATGTTCAAGCTTCAACGTCACTCTTTCATATACTCATCGTTTCATCTGCTTTTAGTCTCACAGCAAATTCATCTTCTTGCTGTAAGATCTTGATGAGCTCAACTATGAATTTACTACTGAAGTTGTATATCATTTCATGAATTGTCAATACTTTGACAATTGCACATAAAATGAGTTGTTTGCAATCAACAGTTTCAGCAACAGAATTAAGCTGTTTCTTAACTATGTTGCAATCTCTATAAGTTAACGTTTTAACATCTGTGCTTCTTAAAGTTGTTGATTCAAGTTGAGAGATTCTATCTTTTGAGAAATGTACTTCATTTAAATGCATTTCTTGCACTGCTAAAATCATGATTTTCAGCAATATACTTCTGACATGTATTGCTGAACATGTACTCATGTTTTCACTGACACTGTGAACGAACGTCTTCTCAACATCGTTAATCACTCATGTTCATCAGTGAATTTCATCTTGCAGTCTGCTTTCAACATGTTCTGCTAAATATTTGTTCATACTTATACTATGAACGAATGTCTTCTCGACATCGTTAATCACTCATATACAGTATAGTTCTCTGATCGCTACAAATATAAAGCTATTTAAGCTTTCTATTCTAGTCAGCTTTTGCTGCAAAGTGAGCAGCAAACAATTTGCAAAGATGTTTTCACTCTTATAATCAAATCATCTTGATGATGCATTAATTGAATTTGTCTTTTCTGATTTATGCATTATTTCAAAGTTGCAGATCAACAATCTCATGATTCATTTGACTTGTCTTTCATTTAACTTTTGAACATTCATAAAACTCTTCAGATTATTATGATCAGTCAAAACTTCAACAGTATGATAACTGTCTTTCACATAGTGTCGTCAGTGTTTAAACATCGATACTATGATTAAAAGCTTCTGATCATGTATCTCATAGTTTCTTTCAATGTTTATTATTATTCTGAATCAGAATGCAATTGAATGTCACTGATCTTCATCATCTGACTGAGACAAAATGTTCACAACTGCATAATTAAATGCATTGATCTTGATGTGTATATGTTGCTCTGAGTCAAAGTGTCTTAGTATAGATGCTTTCATAAAGATGTCGCGAAGCTGATTAAAAGCTTGTTTCGCTTCGCTTGATTATATGAATGAGTTCATTTTTACATCTTTTACACTATCTCTCAGCAGTTCTGTTAAAGACTTTGCTATCTGAAAGTAGTGATGTATAAAACGTTGATAGAAATTGATGAATTTCAGAAAAACTTGTATTTCTCAATACATCTTCGATCTGAATTATGTTTTGATGATGTTTACTCTACTTGAGTTCATCGAAACACTCTCTGTGAATATGATAAATTCTAGAAAGTTCACTTTAGTGATGAAGAATTCACATTTCTTCAAGCTAGCATATAGCTTGAACTTTCTTAATCTCTTCAGAATTTGCTTCACGTAATCTACGTGATCAGTCTTCTTTACGAAGAAGATTAGAATGTCATTCAGATAAACAACACAAAAGTCATTTAAAAGTTCTGTCAAGATCTTATTAATATAAGTCTGAAAGATGACAGATGCATTGATTAAATTAAACGACATGATCATATATTTAAAGTGATCATAACAAATATGAAACATCATCTTTCACTCATTTTCACGTTGAATTCTGAAATGATGATAAACATTCTTCAGATTTAACTTAGTGAACTGCTTGATTCTATCAAGTCTGTCTAGAGTTTCATTGATTAAAGACAGTGAATGATGATTTTTGACAGTGATCTTATTCAGATTTCAATAGTTCATGCATAAATGAAAACTATCATTCTTTTTGAAAATGAATAGAATAGACGCGTCAGTTGAACTGACAAAGTGCTTAATTCATTCTTTCACTAAAACATCATTTAGATACTGTCTCAGAGTCGTTAACTTTGTGTTCAACAGATTATACAATGATTCATACGACGACTTTGCAGTGATTTTGATTGCATGATCATGATTTTCATGCAAAGACAGTTTGTCTGCACTTTTTATCAAGAATACATTTTCATATTCTTTCAATTCAATGAATAAAGTTTGCGCTTCAAGCACATTTGTGATATGACTCATCACATTATTCATTACTTTCACTTAATATTCAATGATTGACTCTTTGATGACGTTGATCATGACAAGAGCATACACAGTAGACTTATCTTGTAGAACTTTCGTAAATGCTTATGCAAAAAACAACTCAAAGATGTGCTCATTCACGTTGAAACATCATGTTCTTACAATTATGTTTATTCAAATATGCTTGAATTGCATATTCAACATACTCAAGACTAGAAAAGATTCTTTCTTGTCAATAGCATAAAAGATACTTATATCTTTTTTCTCTATATCTCAGCTGTCTCTCAGTCGATAACACATCTTATAGACGTCATAACAATAAACACTCTGATTGTTCATTCAAATAGATCTTGAGAAATTGACGTTCAGCAATGACATACTCTGCTCAATGATGAAACGTTGACTAATCACGTTCATCTTAACATTGATATTCATGTGAATCTTCATTTCTGTCTTCTGATCTTTCTGAATTACATGCTTTTTGTATATAAGAATTTTTACGAAGAGAACTTCTTATTTTTTTCTCAATGATTTGAAGCATTCGTCAAGAGCTTGTCTTTTCTTGAAATCTTGAAACAACTCACATGCAACATCAAATCAATGAATACTCAATTTGCATCAAATTCTTTTGACTTGTTCTTGATCTTCTTGTCTTTATAATCAGTAAAGTAATGACTCTTTTGATTGCATGTATAGCACGTTATATTGAACAAATTCTTGCTATAATGTGACGAAGTGTGCAAGCTTGTCTTCAATGAAGAATTGAATTTAGTTGATTGATGAAAGTTCTTTCACTTTGAATGAGTCTTTTTATTGATTTTATCTCGATCATGCAAGTTCTTGTCTCAAAGTCATTTCAACGACAAGATGTGTTCTTTTCGCAGATTTGTTTTCAATCAAGCGACAAGATCAATTAATGCATCTCATGTAATAGAAATCAACTGCACATTAGTAATGATCACATGCAGCTCAGATCTCAACTTGATGAATAAATGAGTTCACTTATACTCATCACTATACAATGAAAGTTGATGTTTCAGAATGTTCAGATGAACTGCAAACGTTTGTATCATTTGATCTGAATGTTACAATACGTTCGCGTACTGCTGAGTCACGTCTATGCTTCAATTCATCGAGTTCTCGATTAAATTAAGAAGAAAGTCAATAAAATTGAATCACGTTTGCTGAACTGCAAACATAGTCTCTTCATGATTGAATCAAAGCTTCTTTGATTCATTCTTGAGATAAATCATGCAGTACAAAATCTTTTTCTCATCATTTTCAAAATGTCAAGAAGTATTTCAAAATGAGATTTTGACATCATGAATTCACTCTTTATACTTTCTTATGATTTTGTCATGATACTTCTTTAAGAACATTGAGAATCTTTGCTTCTACAAGATGATTTCATGATGAATTTATTTCATTGTTGTTGACACTATTGAAACAATGCATAGATCATTCAAGTTCTTCATGAAAGTTCAAGTGAAAGCTGAACAACTTTTCTTCATTGTTTCAACAACTTGCAGAGTCTCAATCTCTGATTAAATAGCTGCTAACTTCTGTTTCTTTTGCAGTTCATCATGTTGAAGCATTGTGCAAGTCAGCTGTTCATCAATATCAAGAGAGAATTCATCTTCTGCTTTTTCACTTTCTGATTTCATTATGCAACGTTCGTTTTCTGATATAGTGTCTTGCAAGATCAAAATGTCATTGTTGCAACTCTGTTGCAATCATGTTGCTGTTGTCATGCTTGAATATCACATTGTCATTTCTAAGAAGAGTTTGAAATAATTAGAACTGTAATGATTGAGTTTACTAAATGAATAGATCAGATCTATAAGAGTAATATGACAATGTGATATTTTAAACAGACACAGAATGAGTATATTTTTGATAAAGTTAATTATTAAGAAGTTCTTGATAACTTGAGAGAATCAATCGACTATAGAAAGTTTGTCAAGCATTGTCAAGTTGAGCACGACATAATTCATGACATATTAAGTCGAAGATATGACGTAGTCTAAATGATGTCTTAACAGAGTCATAGAGTTTCAAAGCTAACTCAGATCTGATCTTCGACTCAGTCTCTGATCTAATCTCTATGTGTCAATTCATCATGACAAGCGCAAAGACATCTCAAAAAACGACTCTTAGCTGCAAGATCAACATATCAAACAGTTGAATATTGAGACTATCAATCAAATGATCAATGTCAAAAATGTCAAACATTTAAGCATTTGCAAAACAAATGCAACAAATCATTAAAATGCTTGTACTGTGAGTGAAATCATCAGATTCAAAATCATAAATGTTAATTATCTACGTGCAAAGATGAGTAATCATGCAATCACATGATTTCTAGATGTTGCAACTGTCAAAATGCGCACTTCGTAAATAGCGCAATGTGCAAAACATATCAGACAGCTCAGTTTATTAGCTCACAAAAAGATCATCTAGTCACGAAATTGTAATAAGTAGTGCATTCAAAATGTTATAAAACAACGCAAATGATAAAAGCTTTGCAAACACGTTAAATATTTAAATTCTACAGCACAATTGTGCAAGATCAACGCAAATTATGCATGCATGCATGAAATTTGCGAAAAACAAGACAGACATTGTTATACTACAAGAATCATGAATGAAAGATGAAAATATAACAATTTCACATTCATTGTTTATCTGCATCAAATCAAATGTTCAGAATACTCATGTCAGAGTATTGATATTTGTTGCGAAAAATGCAAAGAAATTTACATGCACATCAAGATCAGACATAGTCAATAGCGAAGATATGCAAGCAATATTAATAGCAAACAATAAAATTCAGAAGAGAATTTTATTGTTCAATATTTACAATAAAAAGTCACAAAATGCAGATGATGAGTAATTATACATGATTGAGCAAGAATCAGCAAAAGTTATGCTAAATTCTGAGCAAAAAGTTATTATCGTCGAAGACTTTAATGCACATCATAGCTGATGAAACGCAAAAATTTCAAACTCTATTAGAACGAAAGTGTTAATAAAGTGAGTAAATTTACATAAATGCAATCTGATTAACACTTCTGATATAAATACATATCACAGCTATTCAAATCAGTTAAGCTCAGTACTTGATTTAGCATTTGCATTAAAGAATATGTGTAATCATATCAAGAATTAACATATAAATGAGAATGCAGATACAGAATTCAATCATGAAGTAATTCTATTTACAATAGTTATGAAAAAAGTGAAGTTGATTGAAAATTCGCTGAACGCGTCATACAATCTGCAAAAAGTCGACTGAAAAGACTTTAATGAGCATTTGCAAAAGACGAAAGACAAAATGATAGTCAAGATGCAAAGAATCATGAGTTTAAAAGCAAAAGTCTTTTATTTAACTGAATGCATCAAGAATACAGTGAAATTATTTGTATTTAAACAGTGAATATACGCAAAATCAAAACTCTGATGAAACAATGAGCTCATTGAAATGCAAAAGATGCTGTCATAAAAAAACGAATCTGAAAAAGATGCAGAAATGATGATGCATGAGCAGAGATAGTGCAAATGCGAAATTTGTATCATGATGTAATAAAGCTGATCAAAAATCAATTCTGAATCAATTTTTTAAACAATGTCAAAGAAAAAGAAGTGTTTCAGATCTACAAGTTCACTAAATCACGTTTAATTGAGAAGCTACTCTCAATACAAAACTTGCAAAAAGAATTGAAGATTGAATTCAATGAAAAGTGCAAGACATTTCTGAAAGCAATGTACTCATCATCATTGAAAATTTAAATCAATGAAGAATTTGTATTGAACGAAAGTATACAGTGATCATGAGTTATCAAAGAAGAAATCAAGCATGCTATTAACTTTTCAGCACTCAGAAAAGCACTTGAATGAGATGATATATCATTCGCAATCATACAATGAGCGTACAAAACTATATTGAAAATCTTCAATTTAGCGTATTCAGATTTGATTGAAAACGACTATCATTTGAAGATATGACGCAAAGACACAAAAATTATTCTGAAAAAATCAGACAAATCAAATTATTCAATTTCGAAGATATACAGAATTATTACGCTGCTAAACTGTTTAGACAAAGTAGCAGAAAAAATAATAGCAATGCAACTGTCTTACACAGCTGAAATTAACAATAAGCTGCTGAATTTTGATCAAATGAAAGGCAGAAAACAAAGATCAGCTATAGACGCAGTACTAAATCTAGTACATGATGCGCAAATGATAAAAAGTCGAGAAAACACACTTATCTGTCTACTTCTAGATGTCAAAGAAGTCTTTGATCATGTTGCGTTGAAACAGCTGATCAAAATATTGATTAAATTGAAAATATCAGTTAATTTAATCAATTGAGTAAAATGTTTCTTACAAAATCGAGTTATTGACTTAGCATTTGACGATGAACGTCAGAAATCAAAGAAAATAAGCACAGAAATATCACAAGATTTATTTATCTCGTTCATTTTATTTCTAATTTATATTTGATATTTGTTTTCAAAGATTCGCGCAAAGGTTGAAAATTTACAATCACTCAGCTATATTGACGATGTGACGTTATACGTTGAGGGAAGAAATATTGACAAGAATGTGAAAATACTAAAAAACGTAGCAAAAATCGCTTTCACATGAGCTGAGAACAATGCAGTGCAATTCAATGACTTGAAATCTGAATTAATACACTTTAAAAGTCACAAGACAACACTCAATCAAATGATTATTCTACTCAACAATACAGTCATAAAATCAAAAACATGTGTATGATGATTAAAAGTCTGACTGAATCGAAAGCTCAACTTCAAAGTTCATGTGCAAATGAAAATCGTGACAGTCATAAAAACGCTACACTCGTTATTTAAATTAATGAATAGTGAGTGAAAACTAAATGTCAAATCAGAAAAGCAGTTATATCTGACATGCATCACATCTATTAGCGATTATGACGTCGAAATATGATGAAATAATCAAAAAAGCTACTTAGTCAAATTTTGCAAACTGCAAAACGCTGCATTACGAAAAATTCTGAGTGTGTTTCAAACATCATCGATAGATGCTATGCAAATAGAAGTTGAAA
>JAABUS010003367.1_pt1 | contig 26198 bp, 26 predicted proteins | sample 5560161 | NCBI WGS metagenome assembly JAABUS01 (sample SAMN10711885, study PRJNA513376) | rock metagenome | isolation source: Antarctica rocks | place: Antarctica: Victoria Land, Trio Nunatak nord | collected 2016-01-04
AACAAGACTGACACTTTTCTCACAGGTCCAGGATGTACCTGTAGCTGCGGCAGCTCATGTGCTTGCCCTACTGGCCAGTGCACCTGTAAATGTCCGTACCATACAGAATGCTTACCGACGACAACCACCGCTAACACCCTTCTGCTAGGAATACTCGACCGTGCCCTCTATCACCCCTGCCGCGCGTCCGAAGAGGTGGGGCCGCTATGAGTTCGCATTGGTCTGGGTGTTGTTCTCTGTTGTTCTTGAAATCTGGGAACTGCGGGGTTAATGGAGGGTCAATGGAGAGGCACACATGGATTGACGGCTGAGACTATGAGATAACAAATCGATCTGCAATTCAGCTCAGGCCCTCGGAGGTGTTGCTCATTTACTATCCATTTGCTCCAACTTGCAGCTTGATTGACCGTCCACCAGCCGAGCCCCCACCCTTTCCGCTAATATCCAGGTTGTGTGGGCTGCTCGTGTATAATCCCCACCACTCACAATCCAGGCCATGCATGATCCTCGCAGCTGGGAAGTGGGAAACCCCCCACTCTGCACCAGACGCTGCACAAATCACAACCGGGCAATTCTGCAGGGTCGTGCAGCCGGGATGCTATCACACAGGATTCTCATTCGCTCGGCGAGTAGAACGTGAGGGGTAAGTGCCCGATCCCGCTGTATCGGGACCGGATGGAAACTCTAGGCGCAGGAGTTCGATGTATATGAAGAGAAGGATATCCCGAACAAAGAATCAATTGCACAAACACTACTACAACTATCTAAAACCACAGCAAACGTCCAACAGCAACAACTGACACACATACACCACTTTCAAACCACCATTGATATCATGTCTCCCTGCAGTTGCTCAACCTGCTCTTGCTCCGGCGACTGTGCCAGCTGCGGATGCTCTAGCTGCGGTGTAGGCACTCCCACATCAACATTCCAATCCCTGCTACCGTATCCAGAACAGCTTGCTGACATGCATCCGGTATCAGCACTAACCTCTTCACACCGCAACGCTCCATCCGCCTGCACGCGATAACGGTACCAACGAGGTATATCGATGTCGAGGGAAACACATAGGGAGGGAACAAAAGCAGCAAGGACATGGAAGACTAGATTTCGCATTCGCTAAGGATATTGCCGACGCCGTTACCTTCTCGTCGTAGCTTGGTGGGGTTTGGGGGCAAGCATATGGATACCGTGTAGTGTAGTGTCTTACAAGCTCGAGTTGATCGAAGCTTGCTTTTTCTGCCGTGATCATCCCTCGACCCTGTTCAACCAATGTTATCTTCATTCGTTATTCTATCACCATCGACATCCCGTGGCTGCTCTTCTCGTCCAGTTTCCCTGGCATTTCATACCCCTTACCCTACATATTCTATGTCGCTTGCCCGTTGGCCTGGTGACCGTACCATTCACCAACGATAGGGAATGTGGCTCGGAGTATTTCGAAAGAGTCTTGTTTAGTTCGTATGTTGGGCTTACTAAGCCGTTATCGCTGCCGAAACGCTTTTTCTCATACCTCGGCGTTCACCATTACCGCATACTTACTGACTGTCTCTCCAATTTGTTCTTTGAGACAAGATCAATGGCAGCAGTCATAGTATCTGCAGTCAATGTCTTGCTAACTGTGCAATTTTCTATTACCGATATCTGTGATGAAAGCTAGAAGAAATGCCACGCTGGGTGACGGAGAAAGCAATGCTGACGAGTTAAGAGGGCACTGACCGAGAGGCGCTTCATTTACCGCGTCACTATATCATCCTTTTATGTGATTGCGGTCTTTTTTCCTGGCTTGTCGAGGTCAGGGATACGGGACTGGTTGATGAATTATCAAGCCCTTCTTCTGCTCACTTTGTGTCTCTGCCTCTCAGTCGCTGGACGCGTGACAATGACTGCTTTTTGTGTGCTATGTTCTTCCTTTGATTTCGTTTAGGGCATTAGGTTTTGGGAAAGATTAGGAAAAGGGACGAAAAGATAGGCAGATGCTAACATTGGCCGAATGATTCGAGGAAAGGTAAGATCGTGGTCGGCTGCGGAGACATGAATATCGACCCTTCTGTCACTCTGATTACAGCACTGAGATTCTGTGCTGCTGTGGTTATTGACACTTTTCAGCTACATTGAGTGGCAGACAAAAACCATCAAGACTATTCTACAAGTTAGGAACCAAGCGCTCCCCGGTAGCTCTCTAGTCTTCCAATTTGGGACAGAAACACGCTAATTTCCCACCAGTCCCAAAACAGAATTCTCAATATTGTAACAATTAAGATCCATGATGACCCATTTGACAACGAGATATTTGGGTTGATGAACAGTTGTTTTGGAAAAGGGGCCAGGGGTGGTCAGACTCGACAAAAGCGGATTACTTCGGAAATTGCAAGACAACTGATTCTTATTCGCTATTCTAGGTCAAAACAAATGTAAACACCGCATACTTAGACATCTTTTCAAGATCCGCCAGGCTTCAAAACACTACAGCTCCCGTCAATGTCGTTGAAGTCGCGCTCGGAGCTCGGCATAATTACGAGGTAATCTATTGCGACCTTCTCCGCTTGTAGCTGAGCGACTGAACAAGGAGCGGCGACCATCGGCGGTCCTAAGTGTGGCATTGTTCTGGCCATCGGTCTCGACCATGTTGTGGTTCTCATTGGCCCTCGCCTGGGGTATGTTCAGACCAAGCTCGGCAAGATCACGCTGTAATGTAGCGTGAACCTCTCTGCTTAGCCATGAGCGATTGAGATAATGTTGGTAGTCATCGGCAGTGTCAAGTCTGATGTTGTTCTCGTTATCAGCCTCGACTCTGTTGTGGCTCTCGCCATTGGCCCTCGCCTGCGGTATGTTGTGGGAGGCGTTACTACTATCAGCGTGATATGCTCCGAAACCAACCCCCGCTTGTCGTTGCCGTTGCGCCCGGGACTCGGCCCGAGTGCGACGTAGCTCGTTGCGATTCTCTTCGGTTAGACCAGATATGCGTTCGAGGACTCGGTCGAAGCCCTCAGGGGTGTCGAGTCGTGGAAATTGGTGATTTTCTGGTAGCCTGAAGCTAGGAGCTTCGTCCTCTTCCTCGCGCTGTTGAAAAAACGCAAGGCCATAGTTGTGACCTAGCTCATAAATGCTGTCGTCACGGGGTTGTATTGGGAGATCCGAAGGGTTTGGAAACCTATCTTTCACTTCCTGAGTCTGTCGAGCAAACCAGTCCGAGTATTGTTGGCGCAAAATGCGGGTCGCGTTCTCGCTGAGACCGCTGAAAAGGCCAAGGGTTGTTGATGGAGGCGGTAGTCTTGCGGCCACACTCGCAGGTATTCCACCAAGTTGATCCAGAAATTCAGTGATATCATCCTCGGGCGGAATAAAGGGGGTCCGCGAGTTGGCATACTCGGCCAGAAAGTCGGTTATATCCGAGTCGGGTGTATCGTTCTTTACGAATAATTCTGTACGGCATTTTGGACATGTGTTTTGGCCCGCTTCAAGTTCTGACAACCACCCATCCAGACATTTTCGATCGAAGACGTGGCGACAAGGCAATTGGACTGCATCTTCTGTCTTGGGCCCGAACTCTGCCCTGCAAATAATGCATTCTTGGTCGCTGCTAGCATCCTTCAACTCTTCTGAAGGGAGCCTGACAAGTTCGGCCACGAACTGTGAGCCGGCGAGATTTCTGAGGTCGGACATGTTCGGGACGCTGATGAGGATTTGTTGGTTTTGGTGTCTGAGATTTTCCCGTGCTTGAGAGAGTCGAAGATGTTGACGATGGGAGAAAGGAAGGTTCAGACTCAGAATTGAGGTATTTATGAATGCTCTATCGACGTTGCAACAATGAGTATTGTTCGATTCCTTCACAATGAATCGAATTTCCTAGTATGAAACTTTTGCCTTGTCACTCATTCGAACAATGATCTACAGATGTTTTACGAACATTCCCTTTATTCTATGACGACCCTAGTCCCAGCCTGATGATCGCAGTAACTATCATCGTTCTCAGATAAAGTCACAACCTCGAGCTCATCATCAAGCAGAAACAACGCTCCAGCTCTTTTCGCCGACCTGACACACCCAAACTTCAAACCCCCAACCTCGAAAACATCACACCACGTCCCAGCAGCCCCAATCAAAACGATCCCCAACCTACAACCCAGCACCCAAACCCATCACAAACAACCAACGCAACGCCGCTGGCCTTTCCCCCGACCCCCTCAACCATGACAGCTGCTACCTCCGCAACGCCCGTAAAGCGCACCTAACCTTTCCCCCCCTTAACCCAGTCCCCTTTTTAATACCACGACACACCCCTTTTCGCTCGACCGATGCACACTACCCAGCAGATAGGCCGCACACGAGAGGATCGAGGCTGGCGATGGGGAGGCGAGGGATGGATGGGTTGCTGGTTTGGAGTTTGGACGGCGTAGGCGGAGGTGGAGAGGATGTGGGTGAGTGGTTAGGGGGGGGGGGGGGTTGTGTAGAGAGAGGTAGCTTTTGTAGAGAGGGGCTTGAGATTAGGTCGGTGCAGGCTCGTTGTGAGATAATCTGTATTTTTTAGTGAGGGAATTGTCAAACATGACTTTCCTCTCATTCCAACCCCTTCCACACAGTCTCTTAAAATCTGGTTTTCCAGCTGCCATGCACATATCTACAGTAAACCATATACGAGGCCTCACCGTTAAGAGCGATATGTAATACCTTTTTCTTTTTCTTGCCTTCTCCAAAAGAGAGAAGAACGAGCCTAGATTTTCTGAGGGCTTTGTACTGTAGAAAGGGATATAGTAACGGGGAGCGAAGTCCGTTTTTACTGCATGTGATACGGTAAGTAGCACATGGTCAGTGAGTGGCATTGGCGGTGCATTGATTCTTCAGCCAGTCGAGTCTGAAATGAAATGAAATGAAATGCTTCATAGTGCTAATTTTCATGAAGCTGGTCGACGAAATGATTGATGGGAGTCGGTGTTTACCAAATTCCCATTTCTGACGAATGTACCATAAGCTCGATCTTTGTTCGGTGAATTTACTTCTTCGTTGTCAATCTCTCCGACCTTCGCCTCTTGAGCTGTGAGCTCTTGCTGCGTACGTACGTAAACCGGCAAACTTCGCGGGCTGCAGGAATTATCTTCTAGAACAATACGATCCGTCGGTTCTGACACGCACAACTCCCGAGTGTGTCTGACCGATTGATGAATAAACCGCCTTGTTGGTTGAGAGTCTGAAGAGCAAGATTAGTAAGCGATGGTTTAATGCCCTTGTGATCAGAACAATGCCGATATCCGCAGCCGATTCCCCCACACAGATTGGAATATCTTCAGTACGTTGACCGGACTCTCAGGGAGATAATCGAACGTGCCACTCACACCTAGAACTCAATCTGATAAAGGGAATTTAGTCATTCCTAACAGCGAGAGGGAGTGTCTTGAGCAATTATCGAGGCACAGCATCAGAGAACGAACGTGTCGAGCGTTGGGGGGGGCGATCTTCTATTTTCTTCATCCTTGTCTTTGTACCTCTTATGACAGCCAGGGACTGACATGTTTGAATATGCCGTAGAGATTCGTGAAGGCAGTTATTTTAAAAATTCTGCAGAAATTCGGACTGATGAAGAATGTGATGCCCGCGAAAGTGGGCATTTTCTTCTAAATCCCTTGCAGAGCTCATGGTGTGACTCAAGAAGATGATATCTGTGCGGTTCTCCACTTTGGTCCTGGTAACTCTGGTGAACCTGAAGGGTCGACCATCTTGGAATGCCTGACGGGACCTCTACAGGCTTGAATGGATGCATGGCGACGTGACATGTCTATACCAGGAATAGAAGGAATTGTGGGACTTGCTGTGCTGATGGAGATCTACCCACAAGAATGCAGATTCTTGGGAAAGTAGAAAGGTAGGGAAAGCTGACTGCCGTCTGAGCTTTGACTGGCTTTCGGTGTCGTTTCTAGAGACGTGTCCGAGGAGGGTGCACTGTCCTGGGTGGCGCAAGCCTCGAGCACCATCGGCAAGACATGATACGACAGTGATGACAACGAAGTAGGAATTTGTCTCCATAGTAGTCACAAAGCCGACAGTTGCCTAGGCCTTCTGCTCTGACGACGCTCTCGAAGAGATATTCCCACTGACCGTGATCGCAATCTTGCTGTACTAGGGCACGGACTTCCTCAAGCTGTACAGCCCGCGGACGAGCGTCTGGAGGTTGGCCCAAACGCGTACGATTTACTGCCCGTCTATCGGTAACTCTGTTGGTATGGGCCAAAAGCCGTTCCTCGTCCCAAAACGCGCACTTGTCCAAACATTCATGCCACTTAAGCCCACACAAATAGCAAAAGGAAGCCTTGCATAGACAACTGCGGATGCCAAGTCAGTTGCCTATTCATGGATCAATCTAGATCATGTACTTACATCATATGGTAGCAACCAGTGTTCAACTCTACTGGGTTCCCGCAACGAAAGCAGGATTGCCAGCCCTCTTTCTTCGCCATTCCCATGATCAGCGCCCGCTCCTCGTCAGCGACACATTCTTCATCCTCGTGCCAACCCATCCTGCACTTGTTGCATGTGTTTCGTTTACAAGCAAGACAATGTCCCTTGTCGCCGACAATGTTTTGTGTTGATATACCAACGAGGCAGCCGGGCTCGGCACAAATTAGTGGACAGGCTGCTGCAAGTGAGATTTTCTCCTGCATTTTGAATCGTCTTGCAAGGTCGAGGGATATGTAGGGCTCGACGACTTCTGGAGTTATCTGGTGGTTACAGCAAACAGGCGGAAATGTTGAGCCAGGATCCAACGCGGCTTCGACCCAAGAAATTACACACTCCTTGCAGTAACAGTGCTTGCAATTTTCTAAGCTAAGATGAGTGCCTGGGTCTGGTTCGCCGCACGAGATACAGGCGATCTGCTCCTCGTTCACTCGCTCATCCAACGTTGAAGTCCTCACGCGTTTGTTTGAGGTTACACTGTTTTGGGCCTCTTCCCCATTTCCGAGGCTCAAGACAACGGATGTTGCAAGGGAGGAAGCTTCGACTTGGCCGTGCGGGCTGGGAGAACGCTTTCTCTTCGAGCTCAAAACAGGCAGGGTATTGAGTATTTCGACTTTTGGTCTCTTTGAGCGGCCTTCGTCGTCTTCAGCCACAGAAAGTTCTCGTTCCCTCTTTATTCCCCTAATTTCTCCGACATCGCGAGCTTTATCGACCGAGGTCGCTGTAGTCGGTGAGCTTGAAAGCACTGGCTCTGTGCGATTGAACTGCGCCAAATTTGAAGGCTCAGCGTCATCCAAATCTATTTTTGGGTAGGATGCAGCAGGTCCTTTGGGCTGAGCAACACCGGCAAGCCGCTGAGCTAACAGTTGGTCGTTTGCTGCAACTTTTTTGTCTTCGCAGGCGTCGGCTAGAATTTGATCATCGCTCTGGACAGCATTTGCGAAACTGCGAGCCATGCGGGCATCCCCAAGAAAAGTTAGATGCCGCATCAAATTCTCTTGGTACGTCTGCATGGCCATTCTTTGGTCTGAAATCTCGCCTTCTTCATCGTTTGTGTTCTCCTGATCAAGAAGAGCTTGGACGTCCTGTAGCTGTAGCGCTATTGCCTTTCCCTCGGATGCTTGATCCATGTTGTAGGCACGTTGTTAGAGGGTAATTCAGACTCTGGACGGTAATGATAGGCTTGGACCTGCGCAGTCCAACCACGAGGATAAAAAATTATCGTGATAGTGGTTTGACAAATCTTGCTAGAAATACTGCTCTATCTTATGTCGTGTGAAGTAGTATAAGATAAAAGTAGTGTTAGACAATTGCAGAGCAAAATGGTGCACTGAGGGCAATAGATAGTGTCGATTCTGCGATTCTAGTGGGCCTGACCAATACTCGCGTCGAGCAATGTTTGCTTAAGGTACAGGAGTTCGATAATGTGGTGGTGATTCAGATGAAGATGGAAAGGTAGAAAAGGGCCGTAGAATCTCTTTGAGTGGATCGCGGAAAAGTGAGGTTTTGCCATACCTCACTTTCAATGAAGCTTTAGAGTGAACACTGACCAATGCAAGTGAGCAGACACCTCATCATTCATGGGCTAGCGCCTAATCTTGCTTGATCATCGCTATGTTACGGTAAGTACCTCCATAATTTAATACCTAAGATATGTAGACTTGTGTTATTGCTCGTCTGGCTGAACCGACACTATTGAGACCTCAATGCACTTATAGTGAGTTGATGCTTATCTGTGTCTTTGCGGTTGAGACTCGTACTCAGCAATCAACTACCAAGTTCGACGCGGCTATAACGGCATATATTGACAGATGTTTACTCGATATTTGGACAATGTGTGCCACTACTTGGGAGGCCGAAGACGACTTCGCTGTGTTTGCTACCAGTGGGTTTAGTATGTAGCCTAGAGAACTCGTGGCTTGTGTCACCAGAAAGACCGTCTCGAGATCAGAGATAGCCATGAGCGGAATTCGGAATGATCGGCGTCGCTGCCACTGAAAACACACTCGCACATTGCGAGTCGCTTAACCTAGACCCATCTTGATATCATCGCCAACATTCCAGTCGCGGTCACGGTCCGGATATAGTGGCATCTGATGACCCAGTTCGTCGTCACTACGGAGCACAGAACCCGAAGAATTTGCGCTGCTTTTTGCGCTGCTCTGCGTGCTCTCTCTTCTATTCCTCAAGAAACCCCGTTTCTTGACCTGACTGCTAGTTGCCTCGTCGTTATCTTGCATCACTTGAGAATAGTCAGGCGGTGGGTCTTTGAAACTCTGGTCAGACGACGAGGGGACAAGCGTTGCTACTGAAGAACTCGGTTCAGGGTTTGAAGCTATCTCCACTAGCTCAGCGTCTCTATACCATTTCCGACGGCGAGTATAGCGACCCCAGCCATCTCGGCCACGACGACCATCATTCCACTAAATCCCAGTTAGTACGACAATGGAACATGCATTTACATATTACCTTGTTATCATAGTATATCCAGCCGTCTTCATTGGCATCTACCTTGGTCTTCCCAACACCCTCGACTTTCCATTCGCTTCCTTCTACCCATCGCCACTGAGCATTACCATGGTCAACATCCGGTAGCTGAAAGTCATCTTTGGGGTCTGACGGATTCAAATGCTCATCGGTCCAAGGTGCTCGTTCGTTGAACATCAAAGAATAAGTCCAACCAAGCCCAAGCCAACGTCGTTGATTCTCATACACTACGAACGTGAAACGTACACCAGCTGACTCAGGTCCTTGTTGAACTAATGAATTAGCAACAGCATGTTGGTTCTTACATCGAGGCGGAAGCGGCGGCGGTTCGTCTGGGCGACCGGGGAGCGGTGGTGCACCTGCAGCGCTATTGATGAAGCTCAAACCAGTCACCACTGATACAATACGTCGAGTAGTCTTAGAACGCCAAAGAATCGCACGAGAAACCCGAGCTGGTCTTGAATGCCAAGTTAGCATTAAGGTGCCGATTGCAAGAGCCACTCGCCGAGTAGTGATAATGCGTGGGGGCGAGATTGTCATAACAATCCATATCGGCGTAACAAGCAGAATCCGGATGAACAGGGTCGTAAGAGCTGGCCTAGTAGTAGCCGATGTCGCGGTTCGCTGCGTTGAAAGAAAGTCTGTCATGCGCAGACAAGGCTCGAGGAGTACATTGCATCGAGTCGTAAAGACGGTTAGAGTTTCTACAATCTCATCCAAGCTTTTCTGATGTTTCATACTGCCCTCTGACGGCTCTTTTTTATGCCCCTTCTGCTTTTCACCAGTCCAGCCGGTCGATGAGAGGGGAGAGAACCTGCGTGTGTACATGCCCAGTATGATGCCTATAACCATCACGACCGGCCCAGTCCATCTAACTACGGCATCTCCGTAGAGTATTACAGCCCAAAAGCCTGCCACGACTAGGAAGCTCTCCCAAGGATCTCCGCTTGTCCATGATATCAGACCCGCCGCTTTGTTCAAAGGTAGGATGAATGGATGAGAGAAAGCTAGAGCTCTGGTGATTGGCGGAGGCGTCGCTACAAGCAATGGCGATTTCTGATGAACAAGTATGGTGGATCTTTGTCTTGTAGCAGGCGAGATCTGTGACGATGACGGCGAGAAAGCCGCAGTTGTTGGAGGATTTGGATCTCTGTTCACACCAGAGCTGAGAGTGCCATTCTCCGAGACCTTTGCCGGTGAAGGAGCCATCACCTCTATCCAAGGTGTATCTGAAATTGATTGTAAGCCTCTACTGCCTGGAGTATATATAATGAACAAACAATGCTACGTACCAAACGCAGCCATGCAACGGGCCAGAAATCAGTGCTGCCTGCTCAGACCTGTTTGCTACCATGTTGATAACCGGTGGTAGGCTTGTGGTATAGCTCTGCTGCCTATCGAATGTGCCTATGAGCTCTTCCCGAAGGATGTCGCGAGATGTTGGCATGTGAAGCTGGAACGTTGAAGTCATCGGCGCCAATTCCCGGTGAGCCGCCTGGCCGCCTCGGCTACGGAACTTCTTCCGGGCCGACTGTTGTTCCAGAACTACCAAGTAAGTTGGGGCGGGCATAAGAATTCTGGCATCTACAACGCCTCTCGATCAGCTCACCCTGTCGTCTTGAGTACTGGTGTCAGAAAGCTTCCTATATGGTGAGCATTATGCATCAACAACCAACTAGTGATTTCAGAAACTAATATATTGGAAGGCGCACCGTATCATAACCCAGGTCGTCATCATAGGATCACGAGTGCTTGGTCGCGCTTTTGCAGAAGCTTATAAACAAGCCTCAGCAACTCAAAAATATGCTGCTCAATCGGTAAGAAATGCTCCCGAAGCAGCAGCCAACTATGCCTCGAGCGGCCTTACCCTCGGTGAGGCATGCAAAATCCTTAATGTCAAACCACCACAGGGAGGCAAGGCGAATATGGAGGCCGTGATGGAAAGGTTCAAAAGGTTATTTGACGTCAACGAGCCGAAAAACGGTGGAAGCTTCTATCTACAGAGCAAGGTCTTACGCGCACGGGAGAGAATCGAAAGGGAGGTCAGGGAGGCGGCCGAGAGGGCGGAGGAAGAGGCGGAGCTGAAAGAGGGGTGGAAGGTTTTCAAGGATTGATGACCACACCAGGGGGGCCTTGTCACGAATGAGAGGCCCAAGGAGCGAAGCTTTTGCTCGCTCATGAAGACCACACACTACCTGCACCTTTGCCCGCATACCGAATTTTCGACTTCACCTTTGGCATTGCATTAGCCCGGCGTTCTGCATCCTTCCACTCTTAACAGCACCGGAGTATGGTTCAAAGTAGTGGTCGTCATGTTCTGCTTTTCTACGAAGGCGCAGCTCCTATAGGTTTGGACTGGCCAAAGGACTGCTATTGTTTTCACAACGGTATGGCGATCTATTTTGGCCATAGGCACTCTCTGGTCAGAACCTGCGGGCGAGGCAAATGTATCGTAGATCTAGCAGCACTCCCTACTGCTGGCGGGTTATCCGAGGTGTTTTCCCAATGCTTCCGGCACTCATCACATTACTATGCCCGACCTATGCTAAAACAACTAAAATACCCATCCGATCACGTGTTTCTCAAACAAACTCACCTTAGGTTATTAAGTTTCGACTTGTTCCTTCTTCTTATCAGGCTTCAAGGTAAAGTGGTTAGATTTTGGATTGCTATCATGGAAAGATACGAGGCATTTTCATTCCATCTGGACGTAGTATGCAGGGTATCGACATGCCAGCTCTTCCGTAACACAACATGAAATCCCCAAGGCTGCCATCTACCATTTCTTGCTCAACGGTCAAGATAGAGTTGGGTCACACAGTCGCATCATTGGCCCTCCTAATCCAATCGTGCGAACCCGGAACCAAGATGGTTTGCAGATTAGGGCAGATTAGAAGTGCGTGATGGCGCTAGACGGAAGACCACAGCCCGCATCGCTGACATGTATCTCGACATTCCTCCGTTCCGCAGTCTCGCTCTCTCTTGCTTTCTACCTCTATCCCCGTTGGCCCAAATTTGACTCTCTAGCATGTAAATACATCCGGTTGCTTACGATATGGGCTCTCTACAGCACAGGGCTAAGCCAAGCGTGCCAACGGCAGCAAATCTGCGCGTCATAGACGATGGCACCATCCTGTGCAGACACACACCCTAATGAATTTATTTAAAATGCCTCTTGTATGCACCCCACACTCGATTATCCAAGCAGGCGCCGATAAGCAATACATAGCCTCCATTCGTCTCGGCTTCGGACAGTAGGGACATTCCTTGGAGCAGGCAGCAGTACATATTAAGGCTACTCCAGCCCAAAGTACCGCCATCGATTCTCGTCTTCGCATACCTACAGCGCATAGTAGCTCTGTCTTGATCCTCCCGCTTCCATCGACCGTCCGCCCGCTGTCCCCCGTCTCATCATGTCCTCAGCAACATTCGAATTGTCCACGCTCCTCCCTCCGCTCATCCTGGGCACCGCCACCTTCAACTCTCAATATAACCCCGACCCCTATCTATTGCCGACCACAAACATAGTCCACCGCGCCCTCTCCCTTGGTGTCCGGGCTTTCGACACATCTCCTTACTACGGCCCAGCCGAAGACCTGCTTGGAAAAGCTCTTGATACCGCATTTGTACACGACAACTTTCCCCGCCGCGACTATTTCCTCCTTTCAAAAGTTGGCCGAATCGGAGGCGCCGAGTTCGATTACTCCGCGGCGTGGGTACGGCATAGCATACAACGGAGTCTCGATCGCCTCCGAACAAGCTACCTAGACGTTGTTTATTGCCACGATGTCGAATTCGTTTCCCCAGGGGAGGTTCTCGAGGCTGTCACTGAGCTACGTAGACTCCGGGATCAGTCGGGTGTAGTCAAGTATATCGGAATCTCTGGATACCGGGTCACTACGCTTTGCGAGCAGGCAGAGATGATCCTTGAGAAGACTGGAAAGCCTTTGGATGCCGTTATGTCTTATGCGAACTTTACTCTCCAAAATACGAGACTCAGCTCAGTGGCTTTGAAACGGCTGAGAGCAGCTGGCGTTGATGTTGTGCCCAACGCCTCTGTCCTTGGCATGGGCCTATTGCGCCGCACGGGTGTTCCGATCGGCGGTCAGGGTGATTTCCACCCCTCACCAACTGAGCTACGTGGTGCCATCAAGAAAGCAAGCGACTGGTGCGATTCACAGAATGATCGGATCGAAAAGGTCGCAATCCGATTTGCCTTGGAAACCTGGATGCGACAGGGTGAGAGCGTTGGCTCGAAAGGAGACCCAGCTTCAGGGATCCCCTGGGTGAGGGAGACGATTGAACAAATAGGAGGTACAAAGCTAGGCGTGAGTGTCATGGGTGTCAGCAACGTAGAGGAGTTGGACGAGACGATGCGTGTCTGGAGGAGCATACTTGATGGTCTTGAGAATGGAGAGCAGACCGCGGTTGAGTCCGGCAGAGGCACTGGAGACCATCTGTGGAGCCTCTCCCGGCAGAAGAAAGTTGCGAAGCTCGCGCGTGGTATACGGCAGGTTCTTGGTAAATGGGTTGACTACACCTGGACAAGTCCTCCGCCAGGTTTTGTCAACCAGAGAAAAGCTTTGACCGCTGCTTCCGAGCAGCTGCTTACCCCGGCAGCCTCGCCGCCTCAGGTCGCTTTCAGAGAGTGCCCTGACGATACAGCTGAGATCGAAAGCAGCAATCTGATTTAGCATCAATATTTTGCGTCTTGTGCGTTGTCGATGGACTCATGTCTGCTGTCGTTTAAAGTTCTCAACCTTGACTACCTAGCTGCATGTCGGCTGTGTTTCCTTTACTCCTGGATACCCATTTGGGCTATAGATTTAGGGTGATATAGATGGATAATCTCAAGCTTGATCTTTCTTGAGCCTACGAGTACGCTGGTTCAACTCAACCACTTCGGCTGAGTTCTTGAAAAGGTCATTTTGCGTTCCGTTGCTGGCTTTTGTTTTCCCTCACGCTAGGAGGTTTATTCTTCCATTCGAGGATCAACATAGACCTGACATGACCTGTGCATGTTCCCGATTTCTTACCGCTCTATCGCTCAAGGTCGAGCTACAAAAAACAACCCATGCATCAGACGTCTGTAATATGATCCACTTCACCTATCGTCAAATTGGGATTGGATTGCCACATGTTCGCTTGTTGGCGCTGCTCTTCCATGGCTTAGCAGTCCTTGGGAGAAATCCACGTTCACCTCAGAATGCAGTAACGGTGTTGGTGGGAACACCTGAATCTTGCCTAGCTTGCGCAGATGGGTGTGACCACTTGATAAATTGACATTTCTCCAACGCCACAGTACATTCGAGGTTGATGAGATACTCTAGCGGAGATGGATCAGGAGCGATACAAGGTGAGTCTGGCATCATCCGTACAAACTGGCAGACCTTTCGACCTCGGGTATGATTGACATACCCCTCAAAAGCATTGCCTCTGATGAGACCGTCGCCCCTTCTCCTTGAAGGTCTGAAGCATGATCAAATGCTTCATCTACTACCAATTACCAGTAGCCGACAATATAACAGCCGCAGTCGCTAATTCCTCGGACTACTCGAGGAAAACCTTTCAGGCGCGCACGCTCAGGCCCTAAGGAATATTCGGTAATGTGCAGTATAAACTCAGGAAGGCATAAATCGAGATTTCTGTCTACTCGGTAACATGACCAGCAGATCACGGCTTCAGCAGCAGCGGCTTGTCACTAACGTACTAGATCGAGCAGCTCAACGACCATGTTCAATCATGTGAATGAAATTGCTTCAGTATCTACCCCAAGCCCTTGCGACTATTCGTCGAAAATGTAATGCCGCAACCTCCTAGATTTGGCTTGTTAGAACAAGGATCGGCACATCTGGAGGCATATAGTTGCATCTTAAAATCTGTATGGGAATCTCGAAATCAGCTATATCACGGCACCAGCAGTAGTTCCGGAGGTATCTTCTATTTCCACCAATCTACTGCCCGACTCAGAAAACGCTCTGGTAGCGCTCCGGCTACCTTATTTCAGTCGCAGCCTCGCTCAGATACCAGATTCATCAATTTGAGTCTCATAACTGCTGAAGAGGCGCTCGACAAGAGCGCAACATCAGGACAGCGTATGAAGACTTCGTTGTTGCATGAAAAGGCACCGCGCAGCAGCTCACTTGCGTGTCTCAGTGACTGCAAAATACTCTTCAGAGGAAGATGATGGCTAGATATCTAACCAAGCTTGTCAACAAGATGCGGAGAAAGACGCTTAATCTCGACACTGTGATCTCTGCAGCCTCTTCAGGCACGGTACTTTCTGTCATCCTCGCGGTGGTAGATCGAATTTCGCATTCAGCTCGCTTCAGGCGCTTGCGGGCTCTTTGTTTCCATTGACGCTAGCTGTACTTTAAGCCAAACATGTTAAAATTTAGATACACGACGCAGTAGCCTATTGTTTGTGATCAAGAGCAAGAGAGTAGATATGAGAATGGAAAAAAGATGGTTCAAGGCGTTGGATTACTTGGGGAATTTTGAGCGGGCAGAGCTGATTAACGAGATGTTCTCGATGTGAAAAAGAAGGACTAGCTATTGGAAGTTGGGTTGGTTCTTTCCCTAGAATATCGCGCTCGATCTCGAAACTCAGCTTCCATCTCGACCCCATCACATGCACCAGAGTACTCCTATCAATACCGCGCCCGTGCCAACCTCCTCTCCACGTCCGAAAATACCCTCAACCACGCCGACTCTTCTGAAGTCTTACCCTCACATCTTCTCCACTACGACCGCCTTTCCCACTCTCCTTTCACATCTCCCTCCCGCCCTAACAAGTCTCCTTCTCCTTCTCACTCGCACTCTCACTCTTCCCCTCCCCCCCCTTTCCCCCAAAAGCCCCAAACCCCCTTTTCACCATCACAGCCATCGCCACACTCAGAAACACCCCCAGCCCCCTACCCACCCTTCCCCCCATACCCCAAACCATTATAACCATGGCCGTATTCACCACAACACAGAACAATAACTTTAAACTTGACATGATATTAGACATGCTCGCAGTCATTATGAGTATGATAGTATACGATGGTTGAATATTCGAAGGGTTCTGGGAGTCGGACAAGGGAAGTAGATGGTGGGAAATGAAGAGGGCGAGGACAGGTGACGAGATGGAGACATGAACGGTTGGGTGGATGTTGAGATGGGGAACATGGACCAGTGGCGAGACAGGCTGCTAGCTTGGACAACCAACGACGAAACAAACGAGCCACGACAGAGAGAATAAACAGAAGCTGAATAAAAAGAACATAACCAACAAAATCCAAACCAACCACCACCCCCCCATCCTCAGCAGCCATCTCAACCCCACCAAAAATCCAGTGCCCAAACAGACCATATACCCTACCGCCTAACAAACACTACCTACGCCCCATAAATACTCAAAAGCTATTTCTAGCACACACACTGCACTGCATCAAGGGTTTTTCTATCATATCTTATTTTCACTTTTACGAATCAGCAACCTCGAATAGAATTCGACACGATAGAATTAAATTGTGTCTGAAAGAAAGATTTTCTTAAGACTACATATGGAAATGTAATATCCTGTTTTGTGGAGAAGAGAGTGAGTGAGTTGAGAGAGAAAGTGGTGGTTCAGGGACTGAATATTTTTTTTTTATTTTTTTTATAAGAGCTTGCATGTAAATCTTCCGACAATCTATTGAGTTATAATCGAGAGCTCACTCATGATAAGATGCGCTTCGCCAAAGCCGCAGTTCCTTGAAAGCCACAGTTCAATTGAAGAACGGGCATGCATTTCTGCACTCTTGTGCTTTATCTCTTTCTGGACGATTTGAGGAATGGTTCATCATACCAACACTGGTACCTTGCGATATCTAGTTCGGGCAAATATACGTGAAAGTGGCAATTGAAGCATTCAAGTTTGCATTCTCCAGCACAACTCATCTCATACGGTTTTAACGCACAACAAAATCCCATGCTAACCATTGATGACATGCCTCCATATCTCCCCGACTCTAGCTATCTCCGCTGCCCTCACCGCCCGGCCCCACCCCTCCCCATCCTCTCAATATTACTCATCATACTCTTCCCCCCCATCCCAAACCCACCCCTTCCAATCCGGCTCTCTCCGGTCCCGACCCCCAGCGGTCTCAGCCCGCCAGAAATACTTCTCGAAAAGCTACCCCTTGAGCTCGGTTCCGGCGCGGGATGACTGTCATTCGGCGTTTGGGAGAGCGAGATAAGCTCCTCGGTGGCGGCGACGAGAGCGGCCATTTCTTGGCGGGAGTGGGCGAGGGAGGAGAGGAGGGCTGTGTTGCTGGTTCTGAGGGTTGTGGTTTCGGTTGTTAAAATTTGGAGTTCGGAGGCTTGGTCTTTGAGTTGCTGGTTCGTGGCTTCACGCTCCTCGTTGCTGGGTCCTTCTCGTTCCGATGACTTGTTGGGGATTAGAGTGCCGGGAATCACAGCGCTCATTGTGGCATCTCGACCGAGCTTTAAATCTTCATTCTCTCGGCTCACCTCGTCCACCTTCATCTGTAACTCTTTGATCTTCCGGCCCCATCTCGCCTCGTAGCTCTTTTTCAGCGCCTTGACTTTTTCCTCGTGTTTGTGTCTGTATAGCCCGTGGAGTTCCTTGGCGACATTTGCCACTGCGGCTTCAACGGCAGTGTCCGTGCTGGCAGCGGTGCCGGTTTCAGAAGTGGTCCCTTCAGTGGACGAGGACGCTGCACGGAGGCCGGTGATGCGGGACTCGGATTCGGCAAGGCGGGACTCGGATTCAGAGAGCTTTTGTTCTGCCGTGAATGCTTTTTGCAATAATTCATCTTTTTCACGATCAACGCGAATGATCTCCTCCTTGACGTTCCGCAGGACACTCTGCATTTCTTTGTCTCGCTTCTCCCAATCCTTTTTATCTGCTTCGAGGGCTTCCCTTCTTCCTCGTTCATCTCGTATCTCCTCCAAGGCTTCTCCCACCCGTCTTTCAGCATCCTCCACCGCGTTTTTGAGAGATGAGACTTCTGCTTCTTTCCCACTTAGATTTGCGCGTAGAGAGGATATTTGGGACAAGAAATTTGATTTTAGTGACTCGAGTTCACGGGCTGTGATGCTAGGAACTGAGCGTGGGGTGGGCGCGGGAGGAAGGTCGAAATCAAGAAGGTTGGCGAGGTGGAGAGATTCGGAGGGTGTACTGGGAGGAAGACCATGTTTCCTTGGTGAGGGTGTCCGACGGCCCAAGGCGTAGGACCCGAGATCTGAGGGTTGTTTGCGCGGAGAGGACCGGCCGTTACGGCTATGCGTACGGCTGGAGGACTGGTCAAAGGCGCTGAATTGCTCGGTGAAGTCCAGAATGAGGTTTGTGGTATCGCCCGAGGGACTTGATCTTGGACGTCGAGGGGTTGGTGAGGGAGATGAGTCTTCAGGGTGGTGACGTCGGACGCTGGATGGGGTCATGCGGCCGCATTGCCGGGGTGTCGGTGCTTCCTCGTTGTAGTGCGGTTGTCTCGAGGCTTTTGTAGGGCTCAATGGGCTTGCTCTCGTAGGAGACTGGCGCATTTGAGCGAAGACGGTCATATCAAGCGGTGGAGCGGCGGAAAAGGCGCTCATGCATGTGTCATCCATGCCCGCGTATCCAGAGGGAGCAGCAACAGTTGAGGTTGTGTCATCTCCTAGATTTTGCTCGATGTTCCTATCGCTCATATGGTTCTCAGCTTCGCCATGACTGTCCTCAGTCTTGAATGCTCGCGTAAGACCTTCATTCTCTCTCAAAGCGTCCTCAGTGAGAGGGACTGACGTGTACTTCTTTGCTTGCACACTTCTAGGTGTTTCTTGCTTCGTTGGACTCCATACCTTCGTCGGTGATGGTACATCCTCAATGAATGGAGAGCTTGGTATCTCAAGGGGGCTTTGGGGTAGGATGTTTTCTGTGTCTTCGTGGATCGAGAAAGTCTTCCTCTCGACGGTGGTTGGTGTATTCCGATTCGCGTTGGAGAAAGATAGCGGAGATAGAACTTGCGACATGGTTGTAGTTAGCAGCACAACTGAAACCAAATTTCTATTTGATGTCGTCGGCGCGATTGAAAAGAGTTGCGGCAAGCTGAGAAAGTAAACAAACAAGCGGCTGTTTTTGAGCTAGGCTCGATCAGTCCTATCTAGCACTTTTCGCAACTTTAAGGTACATACTTCCAAGTTCCAACCATCATAACTCATCTGTTATCCACCAATCCACTTTGATTTCTAGACGGCTAGGCACTTTAAGCATGGTACGTTGAATAGGCCCGGCTACAATATCCCTTCAACTGGTGTCAAAAGCTGCCACCCAACCACATGTAGTACTGATATTGACTCAGCGTCGCTTACTTGATGTGAGGCGGCGAGGCCTCTTTACGTGAAACTGCGTAGTAGAAGATAATAAGGTAGCACCCTATTGATGGTAGAACTAATTGCTAAGGAACGAAAGCGAGGGCTCGCAGAGTTTTCATCTCCTGCCAAGCCGCTAGGAGTACTCCCGGGCCCGTGCACGTTCCGGTCCCGTGCACACCCTAAACCCGATTAGTAACCAATACTATTTTTATTATTATTCAACCATCATTCATAGAATCAAATTGCAATTAATATAGAGAGTTGTCGATATCTATATGAAGCTTTCAAGCTATAAGAATTAATCATCAAATCGCTTAGAAGCTTTGAATTGCCTTTCAGCTCGCGTAGACCTGATTTGACTAGGTCTTCTTTTCACCTTCTCAATAGCAACAAAATCAGTGAATTGCTGTACTTTCACCTCTTTAGACTTCTTCTTTTGCCCTTTCTGAAGCTCTTTAGCCTTCAGCTTTTGCTTCTGAACTAGACGTCGTTGCTTCAATTCCTTCGCTCGTAGCTTCTTTTTTCGCTTCGCTTTCTTCTTTCGTTTCGCCTTCTTTTTTTCCCGTTTCACCTTTCTTTCAGCTATTAAACGCTGTTTCTCTAGCTTTCTAAGCTCTCTTTGTTTCTTTTCTTCAGTCTTTTGAATAGCAGCTTGCTGTTTCTCTTCGATTCTTTGAATTTGACGATCACGAGTCGTCTGAATCTTATTAGAACTAAAAAACATTCTCTTTGCCTCATCATTAATCTCTAAATCGTCAAATAAAGACTTTTCACGTCGTCTGCAACTTCTTTCAATACGTACTGTTCATCGAAGATCTTCATTTTCTGCTTTTAGAAGAGCAACATCTGTAGTAAGCTTTTTCATCGTATTGTTCAACTTACGAGCTTTCGAATCAATTACTTCTTCTACAACTGACTTCATTAATCGTCGAACCTTTCTTCAATCAGCTTCTGACAATGCTGAAGAAGAAGAATGACTTGAAACAGGTCTAGCGTTCGATTTAATCTGCTTTATGACCTGTGACGAATTGAAAGGCAGCAATTCTGTCTTTTTTCATTCACTTTTTATGTTGGCATGCGTGAAAGCAGCTTGATATGCAGGTCAAAACAGGTCAAAGAAGTCTCTTTTTGATATTCGAGAAAGTTCTTGACTCTTAAAGATTCAGTCGTTCAGGTTTTGCGAGTAGTAATTGGCCAAAGAATTGAATAAGCTCACATTCAGAGGTTGAAGACGATGCGTAGAATGAGAAGAATATAAAGCCACGAGCATCTTGTTCTGCTCACATCAGTCAAGAAACTTCATGTTGATATGACTGTCATGCTCGTCAACAAATAGAAGGCGATAATCTCGTGAATTTCTGGCTTTTGACCTCGTATTTCGATCAAATACGATAGTGAGTCAAGAGTAGATCAATTCATCGTTGGTTCAGTCAGTAGCGAAGAAAGCAAAGAAGCAGAATTGCTCTTTGAGATCATATTCAGTAAGTCAGCTGTTCTGAATATTATCTGATATCGCCTGATAAATGATCGAAGGAAATATATAGATTATATTCATGCAAATGATTGCAATCAAGATAATTCATTCTCTATTGTTGTCTTGATCAGCACTCAGCAATTTGTCACTGTCAAGATGCTTTAGATTGAAGACTTTTCGAGTCTTTTGAAACAGTTCAAGTAGAAAGTTCTTTTCATTCATATTGTATGTGTTTTTAGAAAGAATCTCATATTCTTCGATTTTTTGCTTTATCTACCCTTATATTAGTATGAAACTAAACGAAATGAAGGCACTTACTAGATCAAAATAAAGCTGATATTGATATGCATTATCAGCTTTCTTTCGCTCTAGATCAGCTTCTTGTAGAAACTTTGACTGTAGTATATCTGAATGACGTTGAACGAACTCATAAGACCAGTTTTTGCCTGACTGTTTTCCAGATATATTATACACAAAAACACGAATCATGACATTGAGAGAAGGTATATCACGTTCGATAAGCTTGTTGATATAGCGAATAAGCTCTTTTTCTTGTTGGTTCGAAAGAATTGACGTCGTTTGCTTGCTTTTCTTGACGAAGACGATTATACTTCTATGTCGTCACGACAGCGTGCTTCGATTGATATTGAATTTCTTTGCAGTTGCAGTGTAGTTAGATGACTTTTGCAAAGCTAGATCTGCAAGCGCTGCCTCAATTGAAGTCATATTGAATTTGTAATTGATTTTTGAAGAAAGATGAAAGTAGTAAAGTGAGATGTGCACGAGATCGAAACGTGCATCGAGTCGAGAATACTTTTATTTCTATTCACTAGTTAGCTTCTTCGGCCTAATCTCGCGAGCTAGCCTCGCAGACACGCATCATTCATAGTCAATGAGATGCATTCTCACAACTGCATTCTCTCTTAAAGACTCGATCTCTAAGTCTTCATAGCATCGTATTGTCTTCTTGCAGCTGACAGCGTAGCAATGACTTCTTCAGCGTTTTAACATCTGTGTAGAAGTGTCGTGAATTGATCGTGCTACATCGACAGTTTGTAAAGTGAACAAAATTTTAGAGTTTAGCTAAAGTGACATTTATCGCTTAAAGCGAAATAAAATTCGGATTTAAGCTGATCTTGTTAGGCTGCGATCTGCTTTTGCCGACAAAATCTGTGTTTGTTCATATGTCTCTGAACTGTATCTCGCTTTTGCCGGTAAAATCTGCGTTTGTTCATATGCGCTGAGCTGAATTTCGCTTTCATGCATATGTTGCATATGTCAACAATCGCTCACCTACTCGCTCATCTACTCGCTCATCTACTCGCTCATCTACTCGCTCATCTACATGCTCAGCATTCTACTCGCTCACCTACTCGCTCACTTACTCGCTCACCTTCTCGCCCTACCGAATTCCCTACCGAATTTCTTACCAAACGCTCTACCAAATACTCTACCAAACGCTCTATCAAATACTCTATCAAACTTTCTACCAAACGCTCTATCAAAAGCTCTACCAAACGCTCTACTAAATACTCTACCAAACTCTCTACCAAAAGTTCTACCAAATACTCTACTAAACGCGTCGATCGAGCGCATAAAACATGTCAAACAGTGCTTCAAACAATGCTTTCTACATGACTTTCTACCTATAGTACTCGTCATCTCAAATGCTCAGCTACCTATCTTACCTACTCGATAATCTTCGCTTCGAGCTCTATAGAATTGGCGCTAGAGAGTTCGAAGTTTTCACCTTCTTTCTTTCTTCGTAGTTTCTACCTTTCAGAACAACAACAATCAAAATACTTACATGTTCAGCTATCAACTCAGCTATCTACTCATTCGTCTACTAGTCAATCTACTCGCTTCAAAACATGCTTCAAAATACGCGTTGATCGAGCGCATAACACGAGTCAAACAGTGCTTCAAACAATGCTTTCTACTGATCTTTCGACCGAGTCATCTACTGAGCTATCGACTGAGCTTTCGATCGATCTTTCTAGTGAGCTTTCTACTGATCTTTTGATCGAGCTTTCTATTGATCTTTCTACTAGTGAGTTTCCTACTGAGCTTTCTATCAAACGCTCTATCAAACATTCTACATGCTTCAAAATACGCGTCGATCGAGCGCATAACACGAGTTAAACAGTGCTTCAAACAATGCTTTCTACATGACTTTCTACATGAATCTCTACATGACTCTTCATCAAGCTTTGAATTGCTTCGCAATCAAGAATCAAATTTGTTTTCTATCGAGCATCAAACATGACTCTATCGTACATTCTACATGACTTTCTATCGAACATTCTAAATGACTTTCTATTGAACATTCTACATGACTTTCTATCGAACATTCTACATGACTTTCTACCTCATTAGTTTACTCATTAACTTTCTCATTAACTTTCTCATTGACTTTCTCAGCGCATATATTAAACTGTGTAAATAGCTATTATTTAGATAGTCAAATTAATTATTAATTATTCAACGTTGCAACTATCAATGCTACAAATGTTAAAATAGTCATGTTTGTTGAATCAAACGATAAAGGCGCATACTGCGCTCATAGAAGTTCTAAAGATGTTGATGTTTTTATGAATATTGACGCTTTTATGAATATGTCTCAGCTAAAAGTGACGCAAATCTGAAACATGAGATTAAATGAATATTCAAGATATTGATTGCTAAAAGCGCTAAAATCTGTCACTGTCACTCTTTACAAATTGCGAATGTAACAAGCATAAACAAAGCTAGTGCAAGATTGTTGATATCAATTCTTCAGCTTTGCTTTCTTTCTTTCTTTCTTTTCTTCTTGTCTCATCTCAGCATACTCTTTCATGAGTACTGTTCTTTTGAACTGACGAAGCATAAAATCTGCTATGCATATCTTGCATAGCTCACAGCTCATGATATGAGCTTCTTTCATTGCAACGTTGTTGTGATGCAAGTCAGCTCATGAATTAACATGAATGACATAGCAGTATCAACATCATCATCATCTGTTATGAGTCTGCATAAAGTGAATCATATAAGTGTATTTTAACTAGAAGTTCAAAGTTGAAGTAGAAAGAAGATGCAACACAATATGAGTTTTACTCATGAAAACATGCTAAATCACTAGCGTGTTAACAACAGTTTTACTCACAGCTTTATACTAGTTTATGTTAAACTAATCAGACTAATCAAAGATAACAGAAATGCATGCTTACAACATTACTTCTTCTCTTTATTTAATAATGTTTTCATTACTGCAGTTCAATTAATTGATTCTTGTTGAGTTGATTTTTAACTTGACTTGTTTAAATACTTTTGATGAAAGTCATTTACAATTTTTAAACAATCTTTGAACTCATTTTTATCAACATTGTATCAATGTAAATTAATGTTATAATCTTTTCAATTAACATAATATTGCAGTCGTTTATCTTGTTCATAATGTCTGAAGTTCAGTAAGTTTTTCACTTCTCATTCATCTTCATCATTTATTACTATAGAATCAAACAACTCATTTCATTATTCTTCAAGAAAAATTTTTGAATTCAGTTCTAGCAGATTTGAGATGAACTTTAAATGAATCTTCATTGTTGATGACAGTTTCAATCAATATGCATGTTCAATCTTAGTCAGAATCTTGAAAGATTTTAGCATTTTATCATTCAGCTTTCTTGATGATCTTGCAATCATAATGTTTCTAGAATTCAGAAACATCATGTCATTTATCTTGTAAATCATTTTCTTTCAATGATTATTAATCTGTTTCTTCATTGTGATTCTGACTTTTGCTAATATCTGCTTGATCAACGTTAATGATCATTTCATGTGTGCAAATATATTCTTTGCTTTGCTTGCTTAAATTTTAGCTTGAATGATTTCATATTCAGTTGAATTTGACTTAAAGCTTATATAAGAGTGAAAACTCTTATTCAGAAAGAACGCTGATTATTCAATTAATGATGAAATAGCATTGTTATTAACAAATTCAGTTATAAATAGTCAGATGAATCAATCATCTTGCATGTATCAGCAGTAACTTTGTAAATATTATTCTACATTCTGATTTACTCTTTTTATTTAATTGTTGATTTGTAAATGATAGTTAATGAATAGTTTCATCTTAATGTTGAGTCTCAGACATAAAGACTTTCAGACAATCAATATGAATTGTAAATCTTTATCAAACACTATTGATCTTGATAATTCATGAGTTCTGAAGATTCATATCAGCAGCAGCTTAACTGTTTATTCAGCGAAAGTCTCTTTGTCATTTGATCAACAGAACATATAGTGATGTTCTTTAAACAATCGATTTATCACTTTTTAATAAATTGATAATGAAATTCAATGATATATCTTGTCATTATTGTTCAAATATAAACAATGACTTTAATAAATTATTGATTCAATCTCTTAATACTTTTGATCTACGACAAACGTAACAGTTTTGAATGTAGCATTTAATTGTTATTTTCATTTTCAATCAGCAATATGATTGTTTTAACAAGTTTAACATTTAATTCATGTCAGAGTGATTATTGATTGAAAGATCATGTGCTTCTCTTATTAATTGAATGATCATTAATTGAAAGATTCACAGTTTATAATTCTTTTAAAGTACTTTATTCAGTACTCTGCAATTGTTTAAACTCATATCTTGATAAGTTCTTCTGTTCTGTTCTATGATTGTTCAAATATCAATACATTGTTGATTCATTTGATTTTCAACTATAATTCAATTCTGAATAAAAATCATCTTTTTGATCAAATCTTTATTAACTTTCGATTTCTGTTTCAAATCTGAGTCAAATATGAGCAAGATTTAAGTTAAATCTTGATCATTTTCTATTGATTGCAGTTCAAATGTGCTTGCTGATAATAGCATCTGATGCTGATATAACTTTTAATCATCATTTGATTCTGTCAAAGACTAGACTGAACTAAAGATTCTATTAATATAAAGAATTAATTATTATATTACTTGAACTAAATACAGAACAATACATCAGATAATGTACAAGATGAAAGACAAAGAGTGAAAGAAAAGAATGAAAGCTCAACTTTTATATACATGAATTAAGCAGAATCAAGACTAAACAATAGTTTTATTGATTTAAAATTGTAGAATGATTAAAATGATCAAAACAAAATTGCTGAAACAAAATTAAGATGATGATGATTAAATTAATGACTTGATTCATTGAACTGCAAAACAGATTCAATGAATTGAAATTATAATAATAATAATAATAATAATAATAATAATAAATTCATACACTCTTGTGACATTGATTAGATTGACTCATGAGAGACTTTATGCTATTTGTATCAAGTGAACAAAACTCTCTGAGATAGAAAATCACTCGCAGTCTACACGACTGCTTCACGCAGTCGAAACAGTGAGTTTTGAGACTATGTATCAAATTTGTTCGCGTTGATTGCACGTTAGAGAACGAGT
>JAABUS010003369.1_pt1 | contig 26180 bp, 29 predicted proteins | sample 5560161 | NCBI WGS metagenome assembly JAABUS01 (sample SAMN10711885, study PRJNA513376) | rock metagenome | isolation source: Antarctica rocks | place: Antarctica: Victoria Land, Trio Nunatak nord | collected 2016-01-04
CGCCGCCCTGCACCGCACCTCCGGCGATGATGTAGGGCCGAGCGTCTCTGGCCGAGGCCGCGACGCCCGCCCAACCCCGACCTCCACCAGACATGCCAGAGGCTGACCACAACCGCATCCCGTACGTGACGATGGCCGTGCTCGGCGTGCTCTTCGTGCTGATCGCCGCCCTGGCCGAGAGCAGCAAGCCGAAGACCAAGCTCGAGGTCGGCGTCCGGGCCGTCGTCGTGCCGACTGGGACCATCTCTCGAACAGTGGTCGTCGCGCCGTGCGAGGCGCCGGTGATGATCACCGCGCGAAACGTTGCCAACCAGACCCCGACGCCGGGGACCACCGTGGTCAAGCTCCCACCCTCTGCCGGCGTTCGGACGGTCGTGATTCCCGGCTGCCGTCCCAGCACCGGGGTCGGCGCAAGCATCCCTACGGCCGCCTTCGTGCCGACGTCCCGCGAGGTGCCGGGAAACGGCAGGCCATCGGAGAAGCCCGGGAGGTTCGGCGATCCCAATCGCGCGCAGGCGAAGGTCATCCTTCCCAACGGAAGCGCGGCAACGAACATCGTCGTCGCGCCATGCCCGCCGCCCTCTATGGAGATCATGCTGAAGCCCGAGAAGGCCAGGCGGTTTGCGGACGTCGTCCCGCGCCCGTTCCCCGGTTCATCGGACACGGTGGTCGCACCGCCGTGCTCCTGAGCTTCTCCTCTCCGAGGCAGTCGCACCGGGTCAGGCGCGGCGCGTCGTCGCCTTCCGAACCCCAGCGGCTTGAGCGGAGAGGGCGGGATTCGAACCCGCGATGGGGCGTGAACCCCATACTCGCTTAGCAGGCGAGTGCCTTCAGCCACTCGGCCACCTCTCCGTGCGCGCGAGGGCCCCAGTCTAGAGGCTCTCCGGCGGCCGACCCCGCGGCCGGCGAGCCCTGAAGCGGAGCGGGAGGGATTCGAACCCCCGGGCCCGTGAGGGCCGGCTGCTTTCAAGGCAGCTGCAATCAGCCTGACTCTGCCACCGCTCCAAGTGCGGTCACGCTCCGCGGGCGTGTCCGAGCGACGCCCCGAGATGCACGTGCACACGGGACATGGTCGCACGTGGGCGGCGGGGCGACAGGCGAGCTCTGTCAGCCGCTGCGGCCCGGCGTCCTGCGCCGCCGTGGCGGCGTTGAGCGCCGCCCGCCAGTTGAAGTGGTTGACGACGTCGAGCACGTGGGCGGTGTAGGCCTCGGCGATCGCCCGGTTGCCGCGGATGATGCAGAGGTTCTCGTCGTTCGCGTAGGGCAGCCCTCGATCTTGCTCGCGAAGGTCCACCAGAGGTAGACCAGGTCGTTGTTGGCGATCGCCAGCGCCCCGGGCTCGGTCATCCCGCGCATCCTCGCACGCACCGACAGACGGCAGGGAGAAATCCGGACCGACCGGGCGGGTGCCGGTCAGCGGACGGCGGGCGAGCGGGTCAGGAGCTCGGGCGCGCCGTAGGGCACCAGCGCCTCGGGCAGGACGACCGTGCCGTCCTCGCGCTGCCCGTTCTCCAGCAGGGCGATCATCGTCCGCCCGACGGCGACCGCGGTCCCGTTGAGCGTGTGGAGCACGACCGGGCGCCCGTTGTCCTGCCGCCGCATGCGGATCTCGAGGCGCCGCGCCTGAAAATCCGTCGTGTTCGAGCACGAGGTCACCTCGCGGTAGCGCCCCTGGCTGGGCAGCCACGCCTCGCAGTCGTACTTCTTAGCCGCCGATGCGCCCAGCTCGGCGACGCCGATGTTCACCACCCGGTAGGGAATCGCGAGCGCTTGGAGGATCGACTCCTCAATCTCGAGCAGGCGCTCGTGCTCGGCCGCCGAGTCCTCGGGCGCCACGAAGGCGAACATCTCGACCTTGTCGAACTGGTGGACGCGGAAGATGCCGCGAGTGTCGCGGCCCGCCGCGCCGGCCTCGCGCCGGAAGCACGGCGAGAAGCCCGCGTAGCGAAGCGGAAGCGACGCCTCGTCGAGGATCTCGCCGGCGTGGAGCGAGGCGAGCGCCACCTCGCTGGTCCCGGCCAGGTACAGGGGGTCGTCGGCCAGGCGGTAGATCTGCTGCTCGGTGTCGGGGAGGAATCCGGTGCCAAAGAGCGCTTCCTCGCGGACGAGGACCGGCGGGATCACCGGCTCGAAGCCGCGCCCGCGTACGAGCTCGAGCGTCCAGTGCACCAGAGCGAGCTCGAGCATGACGAGGTCGCCCTTGAGGTAGGCGAAGCGCGAGCCCGCGAGCCGAGCCGCGGCGTCCATGTCTATGAGCGGCCCGGCGAGCTCCAGGTGATCTCGGGGCGGATGGGCCGAGGCCGCCGTCTCGCCGACCTCGCGAATGATTGCGTCCTCGGGCGCCGCGTCGGAGTCGGGGAGGTTCGGCAGGGAGGCGAGCGCGGCCTCGAGCTCGACGGCGATCCGCGAGACCTCCTGGTCGAGCGCCTTCTCGCGGCCGCCGACCGAACGCATCGCGCCGATCGCCTCGGATGCGTCCCCTCCCGAGCGCTTGGCCGCGGCGATCGCGTCGGAGGCGCGGTTCTTCTCGGCCCGCAGGCCCTCGAGCTCGGGCAGGAGCTCGCGCCGGCGCGCGTCGAGGTCGAGCACGCGGTCGAGGCCCGCGTCGGCTCCGCGGCGGGCCAGGGCGGCGCGCGCGGCGTCGGGGTCTGAGCGAAGCGCGCGGAGGTCGAGCACGACCGGCAGCCTAGGGGCTATCCCGCGGGACCTGCGCGCCAGGCGCGAGCCCTTACTCGAGGCAGACGCCCCTGGGCGGACGGGAGGGCGGCGGGATGCCGGGGGCCTCGGGCTGCTCCGCGTTGAGCCCCGAGCAGGCGACGAGGAACTTGGCGAGCTTCTCGGCCTCCGCGCCCGTCGCGATGTTCTGGGGCATGATCGCGCCGGAGTAGCCGCCGTTGCGGATCGCGAAGAGGACTTCCCGGACGCTGCGTTCCTTGCGCACGTCGAAGTTCGGGCCGTCGGTGCGCTCGTTTTCTCCCAGCCTCGACGGAGAGCCTTCCGCTCCGGCCGGCGTGAGCGTGTGGCAGCCCGCGCAGCGCTGGGCGAAGAGCTCGGCGCCCTCGCGGAACTCGTTGCCCTTCGAGACCTGGACGCTGCGCGACCCGTACCCGCAGGCGACGAGGACGACCGCGGCGAGGGGCAGCGCGGCGAGCAGGAGTAGGCGGATGAGGCGGCTCATCGAGGGCGGAATCCTATGCCATGATGGCCCGGCCGATGCCCCGCGCCCGCGCCGGACTCCTAGCGCTCGTCTCGCTCGCGCTCTCCGGCCTCGCGGCGGGCTGCGGCTCGGGTACCTCGGTCCCCGAGCTCGTGCTCGAGGACGGCGGGACGCTGCGGGTCAAGCTGACCGAGTACCGCGTCACCCCGCAGCGGGTGGACATGAAGGCGGGGCGCGACGGGCTCGCGCGTCTGACCGTGGAGGCGGTCAACGACGGCGAGATCCCGCACGACCTCGCCGTGGGTCGCGGAGGGTTCGTCATCGGGCGCACGACGACCATCAAGCCCGGTCAGACCGCGAGAGCGAAGGGATTCGCCCTCCCGCCGGGGACATACCGCATCTTCTGCACGGTCTCCAACCACGACGTCCTCGGGCAGTACGGGTTCCTGGTGGTGGCGTGACCGTGCCGGCGAGCAGCCGGGCGGCCCACTTCCGCTCCGTCTTCGGCCACTTTCCGACAGGCGTTTCGGTGGTGACCGTGGTGGGCGGGCGCGGACCCGGCGGGATGACGGCGAACGCCGTGTGCTCGCTCTCGCTCGATCCGCTCCTGATCCTCGTGTGCTTCGACAACGAGGCACGGACGCTGCCCCTCGTGCGCGAGACCGAGCGCTTCGGGGTCAACGTGCTCCGCGCCGACCAGCACCACCTGTCGCGCGTCTTTGCCTCCAAGCGGCCCGAGCGCGAGAAGTTCACCGGCGTCCCCTGGGCCGAGCGCGACGGCATCCCGGTCCTCGACGGCGTCCTGGCCTGGCTCGCCTGTGACTTGACGACGCTCGTCCCCGGAGGCGACCACACGATCGGCATAGGCGCCGTGACCGCGATGGAGCACTCCGACGGCGAGCCGCTCGTCTTCTACCGAGGCCAATACCGCTCGCTCCACGACGCGGCGGCCAGCGATCCGCCGTCGGCCGGCCCGCTAGAGAATGGCGCGTAACTCCAGTCCGACCATGACGACGGCCGCCAGCGCCATGACCCCGATCTCGCGGCGGACGATCTGGAGCACGACCGAGCGCTGCTGGTCGGCGGGCAGCGCCCGGACCGACTCGGCGCCCTCCAGCCCGCGTGCCTCGAGCACCGTCTCTGCCGAGCCGATCCTCAGCTGCTCGGCGAGGAAGGACACGCCGAGCGGCACGAGGCCGTACACGTAGTGCAGGCCCCGTCCCGGCCGCTCGCCGAGCGCGAGCAGCACGCCGCCGGTCGCGGCCTCGACCACCAGAGCCACCTGGGCGGCTCGCAGGAGGCGCCAGAAGAGCGGGCTGGCCTCGACCCGCCACCACCGCCAGGACCCCAACGCCGCGGCGGCGACGGTGAGGGCCAGGGTGGCGACGCCGAGGGCCGCGTGGAAGAGGGTCACGGCGCGCCGGCGGGCGTCGAGGGCACGTTTCCGTCTCGGATCTGGAGGGGTTCTTTCATCGTGCCGCGGGCCACTAAGTAGCACGAAGGCACAAAGCGGTGGTAGAACCCAGTGTGAGTGCTGCGGAGCTACCTACCTGCAATCGTCTTCGTGGCCCTGGGAATTGGGGTCGGCGGCCTATTCGTGTCGATCAACTCGCTGCTCGGTCCGAGCCGTCCCAGCGTGGCGAAGTTCGATCCCTACGAGTGCGGCCTACCCTCCGAGGTCAAGTCCGGCTTCCGCTTCGGGATCAGCTTCTACCTGATCGCGATGCTCTTCATCCTCTTCGACATCGAGGTGATCTTCCTGTATCCGATCGCCGTCCAGCTTCGGGAGTTCGGGACCTTCGCGCTGATCGAGACCTGCCTGTTCATCGGGCTGCTCGCGGTCGCGTTCGTCTACGTATGGCGAAGGGGGGCGTTGGAATGGAGGTGATCCGCCAGAGCGGGGGGAAGCCACCCGACGACTTCCGCATTCGCCAGTTGCGCGCGCGGGACATGCTCGTGGGCGACCTCCAGGACTCAGAGCTCGAGGGCTACGTCGAGGAGCGGCTGCTCTTCACGACGTTCGAGAAGGCGGCCAACTGGGCGCGCTCCAACGCGCTCTTTCCGGCGACGTTCGGGCTGGCCTGCTGCGCGATCGAGATGATGTCGATGGTCGGCGCACGGGCCGACATCGCGCGCTTCGGCTTCGAGGTCTTCCGCGCCTCCCCCCGCCAGGCCGACATGCTCATCCTCTCTGGCCGGATCTCGATCAAGATGGCGCCGGTGATCCGCCGCCTCTACGAGCAGATGCTCGAGCCCAAGTGGGTGATCGCCATGGGCGCGTGCTCCTCTTCGATGGGCGTCTTCAACAACTACGCGATCACACCCGCCGACAAGTTCCTGCCCGTGGACGTGCACATCCCCGGCTGCCCCCCGCGGCCCGAGGCGCTCATGCACGGGATCCTCAGGCTGCGGTCGAAGGTCCAGGCCAACCCCCCCGAGGGATGGCGCGCGCGCTACGGCGGAGAGGGCACCGAGGAGGTCGTCGAGGCCGAGCAGGAGGCCCACGCCGAGAACGTCCCCGGTGGGGACACCTACAGCGACTGAAGATGCGGCGCGCCGCAGACACCAAGGCCGCGCGAGCGGCCCGCGAAGCGGCCCCCGACGGGGAGCGCTGAGATGCCCGACGCTACCGGCCTCGAGCTGCTGGCCCAGGAGATCGGCGACCGTCGCGAAGGGGCTGTGCGCAGCACCGTCTTCTTCCGCGACCACGCGGCTCTGTTCGTCGATCCGCCGGCGCTGCGCGACGTGCTCTGCTTCCTGCGCGACCGCGGCTATCGCTTCCTCTCGAGCGTCCACGGGGTCGACTACTGGCCCGAGGAGCCCCGCCTCGGCGTCCACTACGAGCTGCTCGACATGGACAGGGTCGACCGCATCTCGGTCAAGGTCCGCGTGCCGATCGCAGAGCCCGACGTCGACTCGGTCGTCGACCTGTGGGCCACGGCCGACCACCAGGAGCGCGAGGTCTACGACATGTTCGGGGTCGTCTTCCGGGGGCATCCCGACCTTCGCCGCATCCTCATGCCCGAGGACTACGAGGGCTTCCCCCAGCGCCGGGACTTCCCGATCGGCGGCGAGCCGGTGATGTTCACCCACAACGAGCGCGACATGAACTACATCGAATGAGCACCACCGAGCACGATCACGAGGGCGAGGGCACCGGCGGCGTGGCCCTGGATCCCGCCGACTACCGCGAGCGCGAGGAGAACATCACGCTCGCGCCGGTCGAGGAGCAGCTGCCCGCACGGCCCGACGGCCGGCACGAGGCGCACGAGCAGGAGCTGCTCACGCTCAACTTCGGGCCCCACCACCCCGCCACCCACGGGGTCCTGCGCCTGCTGGTGACGCTCGAGGGCGAGGTGGTGCGCGACATGAAGCCGATCATCGGCTACGTGCACACCGGCATCGAGAAGACGGCCGAGGACAAGTCCTACTGGAAGGCCATCCCGGTCGTCGAGCGGATGGACTACCTGGCCTACTACTTCAACGCGCACGCGTTCTGTGGGGCGGTCGAGACGCTGCTCGGCCTCGAGGTCCCGCCTCGCGCGCAGTACCTCCGGGTCATCCACTGCGAGCTCAACCGGATCATGTCCCACCTCGTGTGGCTGGGTACCGGCGCGCTCGACCTCGGCGCCATCAGCGTCTTCTGGTACTGCTTCCGCGAGCGCGAGACGATCCTCGACCTCTTCGAGATGTCCTCTGGCCAGCGCATGCACACGCGCTACATCCAGGTCGGCGGCGTGATGGAGGACATCCCGCGCGGCTTCGAGGAGAAGACGCGGGAGTTCTGCAAGCTCATGGTCGATCGGGCCGACCAGTACGCCGACCTGCTCGAGCGCAACGAGATCTTCCTCCAGCGCCTGCGCAACACCGGCGTCACCGACGTCCAGACCCTGCTCGACCACGGCGTCACCGGCCCGCTCCTGCGCGCCGCGGGAAATCCGTGGGACCTGCGCAAGGCGGCGCCCTACTCGTCCTACGACCACTTCGACTTCAAGATCCCGGTCGGGACCGTGGGTGACAACTACGACCGCTACCGCGTGCGCCACGCCGAGATCTACGAGTCGGTCAAGATCATCGAGCAGGCGCTCGACGGGCTGCCCACCGGGCCCTACATCACCGAGGACCGCAAGGTCGCGCTGCCTCCGCGCCACGAGCTGGCGACGAGCATGGAGGCGCTCATCCACCACTTCAAGCTCGTCACCGAGGGGTTTCGGGTGCCGCCGGGCGAGATCTACTACCCGATCGAGAGCCCGCGCGGCGAGCTGGGCTGCTTCGTGCGCTCCGACGGGTCGGGCAAGCCGGCCCGCGTGCACATGCGCGACCCGAGCTTCGTCAACCTCATGGGCTTTCCGCCCATGATTCGCGACGCCTACATCGCCGACATGATCGCGACCCTCGCGATGCTCGACCCGATCCTCGGGGGCATCGACCGGTGAGTGGAGTGGACCCGGTGGCCGGGGTCGTCTCGAGGAGGACGGACCCGTGAGCGCCGCCGATCGCACCGCCCTGGCCGCGAGCGTTCGCCGCTACTCGCACGGCTCGCGGGTGCCGGGATGGGACGACGCGGCCGACCTGGACAAGGACCCCGCGGCGGTACCGGACCCGGCGAGCACTCCGGTTCCCGGGGAGCTCCGGGCGACGATCGAGCGCTCGATGAGGAAGTACCCCGACCGCCGCTCCGCTGCGATTCCAGCGCTCGCCGCCGCCCAGGCCTTCCACGGGTACTGCTCGCCGGAGGCCATCGACCAGGTCGCCTGCGTGATGCGCCTGACGCCGGGCTACCTGGTGTCGGTGGCGACGTTCTACGACATGTTCAAGACCGACGATCGCGGCAGCCATGACGTGTTCGTCTGCACGAACATCTCATGCTCGATCCAGGGCGCCGACGACGTCTACGACGCGATGATGGAGGCCGCGCGCGACGAGGACGAGATCAACGTGAAGCCGTTCGAGTGCCTGGGCGCGTGCGACATCGCCCCCATGGCCTCGGTCGACGGCATCTACGTGGGGCCGCTGCTCGTCGAGGACACCAAGACGATCGTCGAGGAGCTCCTGGCCGAGCGCACGGTGCTCGAGCACAAGCAGCTGCGCCTGCGCCGCTCGGCCGACCTCGAGGCCAACAGCGAGCGCTTCGAGCGCGACGCGCCGCCGGCCTTCGAAGCGCGCGAGGGCGGCGCCGATCCGATTCGGGAGCCGGCCGCGGGCTCAGCGGGCCCGCGGATGAGGGGCGTCGACGCGATCGACCAGGCGGCAGCGCCCGACCCGCCGCTTCCGCGCGACGAGAATCCGGCTGACGCAGACGGCGACGAGCCGTCCGAGGCCGACGGCGCGGAGGAGGACGACCGATGAAGCTTCTCTTCCAGGACATCGACGAGCCCGGGCTCCACACGCTCGAGGTCTACGAGCGCCGCGGCGGCTACAAGATGCTGCGCCAGGCGCTGGGGAGCGCACCCGAGGAGGTTCTGCACGAGATCGAGCTCTCCGACATCCGCGGCCGCGGCGGCGCGGGCTTCCAGATGGGCAAGAAGGCCTCCTTCATCCCCAAGGGAGCGATGGACAAGTACCTCGTCTGCAACGCCGACGAGTCCGAGCCCGGCGCCTTCAAGGACCGCGAGCTCATGCAGAAGAACCCCCACCAGCTCATCGAGGGGCTTATCATCGGCGCCTACGCCGCCGGGGTGAACCGCTCGTTCATCTTCATCCGGGGCGAGTACGCATACCAGGCCGACATCCTCGACGCGGCCGTCGAGGAGGCTGAGGCGGCCGGCTTTCTCGGCGAGGCCATCCTGGGCTCCGAGCACGACCTCAGCCTCGTCGTCCACCGCGGCGCCGGCGCCTACATCGCCGGCGAGGAGACCGCGCTGCTCGACTCCCTGGAGGGCAAGCGGGCCAATCCCCGCCTCAAGCCTCCCTTCCCGGCAGTCACGGGCCTCTACCAGGGCCCGACCCTGGTCAACAACGTCGAGACGCTCTCGACGGTTCCCCACATCCTCCGCCTCGGCGGCGAGGAGTTCGCGAAGATCGGCACCGAGACCTCGTCGGGAACGAAGGTCGTGTCGGTGTCGGGCAGCGTGCAGCGCCCCGGCAACTACGAGATCACCCTCGGCATCCCCGCCCGGGAGATCATCTACGGACTTGCGGGAGGGCCGCCCGAGGGGCGCGAGGTCAAGCTCTGGTTCCCGGGCGGGTCCTCGGCGCCCGTGCTAACGGGTGACGACCTCGACTTGTCATACGACTTCGACACGCTGGCCAAGGCCGGCTCCATGCTCGGCTCTGGCTCGATCATCGTCGTCGACGACTCGGTCCCCGTGGTCGAGGTGGCGAAGAAGGTCGCGAAGTTCTACAAGCACGAGTCCTGCGGCAAGTGCACGCCGTGCCGCGAGGGGACCAACTGGACGGTGAAGATGCTCGACCGCATCGACAACGGCGAGGCCACCCCGATGGACCTCGACATCCTCGCCTCCGTCCAGGACCAGATCATCGGCAACTGCCTGTGCGTGCTGGGCGACTCGATGGCGATGCCGATCGGCGCGATGGTCGCGAAGTTCCGCGAGGAGTTCGAGGAGCACATCGAGGCGGCCCGCGAGCGCAACGTCGAGACCACGGCCGTCCCGGAGCCGATCCCGCTGCGGGGGGTCAATGCCGGCTATGCGGGCGCCTACCCGCCTATGACCGCCGCCGAGGAGGTGGGCTAGCCCATGCCGCGTCCGCAGACGGAGATGGTGACCTTCACCATCGACGGGCGGGAGGTCCGCGCGCCCGAGAACGCGATGTTGATCGACGGCGCCAAGTACGGCGACGTCGAGATCCCCTACTTCTGCTACGAGCCCAAGCTCGGCGCTCCGATCGGCGCGTGCCGCATGTGCCTCGTCGAGATCGAGGGGATCCCCAAGCTCCAGACGGGGTGCTCCACCCCGGTCAAGGACGGGATGGTCGTCAACACACAGACCGAGCGCGTGCGCGAGGCCCAGCAGGCCATCGTCGAGTTCCTGCTGATCAACCACCCGCTCGACTGCCCCGTGTGCGACAAGGGGGGCGAGTGCCCGCTCCAGGACATCACCATGGGGTGGGGGCCGGGCACCTCGCGCTTCATCGAGCCCAAGCGCCACTTTCAAAAGCCGCTCGAGCTCTCGCCGCTCATCGCGATCGACCGTGAGCGCTGCATCGTCTGCTACCGCTGCGTGCGCTTCTCGCAGGAGGTCTCCGAGGACTACCAGCTCGTCCTGCTCGAGCGCTCGTCCGAGACCTTCGTCGGGACCTTCGACGGCCATCCCTACGTCGCGCCCTTCACCGGGAACATCACCGAGCTGTGCCCGGTCGGCGCGCTGACCTCGAGCCCCTACCGCTTCCGGGTGCGGCCGTGGGAAGCGGAGAACGCCGGCTCGCTTTGCACGCTGTGCCCCGCTCAGTGCAACGTGAGCTTCACGGTGCGCGACGAGCGCGTCATGCGCGTGCTCGCGCGCGACCACGAGGGGGTCGACGACGGCTGGCTGTGCGACAAGGGTCGCTATGGGTTCCAGTCGATCCACGTCGACGAGCGCATCGCCGAGCCGATGATCCGCGAGGGCGGCGAGCTGCGGCCGGCGACGTGGGACAAGGCGCTCGAGGCGGCCGCGAGCGGGCTCTCACGTGCTCGCGGGAAGGTCGGCGGCCTGGCCGGCGGCGGCGCCTCCAACGAGGAGGGCTTCCTCCTCCAGCGCCTCTTGCGCGAGGGGCTCGACTCTCCCCACCTCGACTCCCGCGCGGCCACCTACCTACCGCTCGAGCTCGAGCGCGCGCTCGCCGCGCCGGGCCTTCAGGCCTCGGTCGCAGACCTCGAGTTCGCCCACGCGGTCCTCGTGCTCGACTGCGAGCCCGTCGATGACGCGCCGATCCTCGACCTGCGCATCCGCAAGGGCGTGCGCCGCCAGCAGGTCAAGCTCGCGGTCGCCTCCGGCCGGCCGAGCTCGCTGGACCCCAACGCGTTCCTGTCGGTTCGCATCCCGCCCGGCGGCACCGAGCGGCTGCTCGTCGGGCTCGACGCCGCGCTTCGCGGCCGGGGGAAGAATGACGACGACGCCCACGGGGAGACCGACGACGACGCCGGTGCGCGGAACGGCGGAGGCGAGGCAGGCGACGACGCGCGCGCTCTGGGCGCCTTCCTCGAGGGCGCCGGCGAGGAGGTCGTCATCCTCTACGGCGAGCGCCTGCTCTCCGGTCCGCGCGGCCTCCACGCGGCCCGAGCGCTGCTCAACGTCGCCGAGGTGCTCAACCTGGCCGACGTCGGGGGTGCGGGCCTGCTCGGCCTCCCCGCCGCAGCCAACGGGCGCGGACTGCGCGAGGCCGGCGTGCTCCCCGACGCGGGGCCTGGGCTCGCCGACACGCCCGGGCAGGGCCGCGACGCCCGGGGGATCGCCCGCGGCCTCGCCGGCGGCGAGCTGTCGGCCCTCTACCTCCTCGACGTCGATCCTCTGCGCGACTACCACGACCGCGGACTCTGGGAGGCCGCGCTCGACGCCGCCGGGACGGTGATCGCGCACGTTGATCAGATGACCGAGTCGGTGCGCGACTACGCGACGGTCGTCTTCCCGGTCGAGGCCTACGCGGAGAAGGAGGGCACGGTCGTCCACCCCGACGGCCGCGTCCAGCGCCTGCGCCAGGCGATCGACCGCCCGAACCAGGTCCGGGCGGGGTGGCAGGTCATCGTCGACGTCGCCCGCGGGGTGGGCATCGACCTCGAGGCGCTCACGAGCTCCATGGTTTCCGCCCAGCTCTTCGCGGCGGTCCCGTTCTACGAGGGGTTGACGCTGGACGGCCTCGCCGGGCACGGCGAGCGCTGGCCGGCGCGCGGGCAGGCGGCCGCTGCCCCCGCGGGCGCGAGCGCCCCCTTCGAGCTCGAGGATCCGCCCGGGCACGACGAGGGCGTCGCCGGGCTGCTGGTCGGGCGCTACCGGTCGATCTGGGCCTCCAAGGAGATCGATGCCTCGCCGGCCCTGAAGTTCTTGAGCGCGCGCCAGCTCGTCGAGCTCTCGCCCGCCGACGCGCAGCGGCTCGACGTCGCCCACGGCGAGGAGATCGAGGTCGCGGCCAACGGGCACTCCGTCCGCGGCGTCGCCCACCTGCGCGCCGGCATGCCCGAGGGCGTCGTCTTCGTCGCCGAGGGGACGCACGAGCAGGGGGCCAACGTCCTCGGCGACGAGGCGCGGGTGCGGATCGGCAAGGGCCGCGAGCAGGTGCCCTCGTGAGCTGCGCCGCCGCGAGCGCCCCGCTCGGAGCCTGCCGGTGACCCTTCCCTTCGCCGACGTCGCCTACTTCGAGCCGTGGTGGATCCAGATCATCAAGGGCGTCGTCTTCTTCGCCGTCGGCCTGCAGCTCGTCCCGATCGTCCTCATCGTCGAACGCAAGCTCCTCGGGCGCTTCCAGGGCCGCTACGGGCCCAACCGGGTGGGTCCCTTCGGGATCCTGCAGCCAATAGCCGACATCGGGAAGCTGATCTTCAAGGAGCAGTTCCGCACACGCACCTCGGTGGGCTTCCTCTTCTCGCTGGCGCCGGTCGTCTCCATCCTCACCGCGGTCGCCGCCTTCGCGATCATCCCGTTCGGCGACACGGTGGACATCTTCGGCACCGAGGTCGGCCTTTACGGCGTCGACGTCGGTATCGGAGTCCTCTACTTCTTCGCCTTCGGAGCCATCGCCTTCTACGGGCTCATGCTCGGCGGCTGGGCGAGCGGCTCGAAGTACTCGTTCCTGGGCGCGATGCGCTCGGCCGCGCAGCTGATCTCCTACGAGGTCTCGCTCGCACTCTCGCTCATCGGCGTCGTCTTCACGGCGGGCACCCTGTCGCTGACCGGCATCGTCGAGGCCCAGACGGGCATGTGGTACGTCGTACCGCAGTTCGTCGGCTTCCTCGTCTTCATGATCGCCGGCTTCGCGGAGACCAACCGCCCGCCCTTCGACCTTCCCGAGGCAGAGGCGGAGCTCGTCGGCGGCTACAACACCGAGTACGGCGGCGGCCGCTTCGCGTCGTTCTTCTTCGCCGAGTACCTCAACATGATCGTGATCTCGGGCATCGCGGTGACGATGTTCCTCGCCGGATGGCAGCTGCCCTTCGGGATCGACCCGCCCCACTGGGTCGATCCGCTCGTCGTGCTCGGGAAGATGTGGTTCTTCCTGATCTTCTTCATCTGGGTCCGCGCTACGCTGCCGCGGCTTCGATACGACCAGCTGATGAGCCTGGGCTGGAAGGTCCTGCTCCCGGTGGCCACCCTCAACGCGCTGGTGACGGCAATCGTCGTCGTGGCGATCGACGCATAGGAGGCTCACTCGAATGGCTTGGAACCCCGGCGACGACATGATCGCGGTGCAGCGCGGCCCATCCCCCGGCGGGCCGGGCGGGCTCTACCGCGCGTTCGGCGAGACCCTCCGCGGCCTCAAGACGACGTTCATGCGCGTCGTGGAGGGCCCGGTCACCGTCCAGTACCCCGAGGAGAAGCAGCCCGTCTACCCGCGCTTCCGCGGGCGCCATCGGCTGCATCGCTTCAAGGACACGGGCCTCGAGAAGTGCGTCGGCTGCTCGCTGTGCGTCGCCGCCTGCCCAGCGGATTGCATCCGGGTCGTCGCCGCGGAGAACACCCCGGAGGAGACCGTCTCGGCCGGCGAGCGCTACGCGGCCGTCTACGAGATCAACCTCGCACGCTGCATCTTCTGCGGCTACTGCGAGGTCGCGTGCCCATTCGACGCGATCACGATGGGCCACGACTACGAGATGTCGGACTACACCCGCTCCGACCTGATCTTCACCAAGGAGATGCTGCTCGCCGACTCCCTCGAGCGCACGCCGCTCAAGCGCGAGGGGGAGTAGCGGGCCAGAGAAGGCACGCCCGCCTCGTCCTTCGCCCCGCCACCGATCGGTGTGTCCCTTGCCGGATACGCTCCTGACGTGGCAAGCCGCCATCCGCGAGTACAGGTGCCGGCCGATCCGGAGCTGCAGCACGCAATCACGCGCGGTCGCGAACTGCTGGGGCCCCGAGTGCCGACGTCACAGGTCGTCCGGGAGCTGGCGATAAGGGGCGCCGCGGCACTCGAGGAGGACCACGAGGCCGCTGCAGCCGCGCAGGAGTTCCTGGTCAGCGTCGCCGACGAAGCGTCGACCCTGGATCTCGGCCGGCTGCGGACCGCTCGCGACCGCGCCTGGCGATGACGTGGACCGGCGGCCCCTGGGTCGTCGACACCTCAGCGTGGGCGCGAGCTTCGGAGCCGGCGGTGGCCGAGCTCTGGAAGGAAGCCGCCCGCGCGGGGGAGCTGATCGGCTGCCCAATCGTCACGCTCGAGCTGCTCTACGACGCGCGCGACCGCCACGAAATCGAGGAGGTCGCCCGAGCCCTCGTGGCGCACCCACAGGCCCCAATCACGCGAACCGTCACTGACACCGGAATCTGGGCGATGCGTCAGCTCGCCGATCAGGGTCCAGCCGGATGGCACCGTGTGAGATTGCCGGACGCCTTGATCGCGGCGGCTGCGTCGGAGCGCGGCTTCGGCGTATGTCATCTCGCCCGAAACGCGGTTGCTGTTTCGCGACGGCTCGGAGGCCACGGCGGGCGTCGTGCGCGCGGCCGCCGAGCACTTGGCGGCCGGTGGGCTCGCTGAGTTCCTGATCAACTGGGTACACGAGCCCGAGGACTGGGTCGCGCCGTTGCGCGATTGGATCCCGAGTGGCTGCGACGCGCTCGTCGTGCACCACGCCACTCTGCGCCCACGCCAGTACGCCGAGACCTGGGTCCCCCCGGGACCCGACCACGATGCGCGCGTCGAACGGTGGCTGGAGTGGTACCGCGAGGGCGACATCGAGGCCATCGGCGCCGCCTTCCTGCTCCTACGGCGACGCGAGGACGATGGCCCGGGGCGACTGCAGGCGCTGGAGGCCGCGGCTCGATCTACTCCCCGCGCCGGTCTGCACGTGGAGCGGCTGCTGCGCGGTACCGACCTGGCCAGTCGCGGCGGCGAGGCGCTGCGGGCGGCGGTACTCGCGGTCGTCGACGGCGTGCGGGTCGAGCACACCACGCACCGGCGCGCCGGTGAGTGGCAGCCCCGGCCGGCGACGCTACGGGTCGTCCCGACGGTCGGCGTACAGGCCGTGGTGCCAGGCCACCTGCTCCCGCTCCTGTGGGGCCTGGACGGGACACGGCAACTCGGCGACGTGCTCGCCGACCTGCCCAGCGAGAAGCGCGCGGAGGGACTGGCGCTGGCTCGCCGACTGGTGGAGCTCGGGTTCGCCGAGCCCGCCAAGGGATAGGAGTACTCCACAGGCTCGCCAGCTCGCGTCGACGAGCCCCGCGCCTCACCGCGACCGCCGCCATCCCGTTGAACTTCGCTTTGCGCGGCCGCGCGGCCTGAAGCTCGAGCCGCCCCTATTCACGCGGCCCGCCCTCGAGGCCGACCGTGCGCGCCAAGTTTTTGTCGCTCGGAGACCCCAAGCTCTACATCCGCGGGGTGTAGGCCCGGTCCGGGCGGGGCGGCAGCAGCGGGTGCGAAGCCCCGTATGCGGTGCTTTCTGCCCTTCGGCGAGTAGAGATATTGGCAGGCGGGTCTGCACGGCATTGGCTAGCATGCGGGATCGTGCCTCGAGTCTCCCTCGCCAGGTTCGCGGCGCTGATGCTGCTGTGTGTGCTGGTGGTCTCGCTTGTCTCGCGGACCGGCGTGGCGGGGGCGGCGAGCCGGCCGGCGGTCGAAGAGCGGTCGGCGGCTGTGTCCGGCAGCCGGACTTTCCGCCTGGAGCGCCCGGCGACCCACGTGGCGCTCTACTGGCGGGGGGCTCGCGAGGCCGCTGTCCGGGTGACCTTTAGCCGTGACGGCCGCCGCTTTGGCCGCTGGCAACAGGTCGGGCTCGATGAGGCGGCCGAGGCGCGTCCGGGTCGTTTGACGTATGGATCGATGATGGTCGCGCGGGGCGCCAGGGCGGTGCGTGTGTCGAGCGATCGCCCGCTGAGTCGGCTCACGGTGCTGTCCCTGCGCGACCGTGGTGGTCGGAGGGCGGCAACGAGCGCGAACGTGTCGCCTTCGCAGGTCGTGTCGCGCGCGGGGTGGGGCGCGAACGAGTCGCTGCGCTTTGACTCCACGGGGAAAGAGCTCTGGCCGCCCGCGTTCTACCCGGTCCAGAAGCTGGTCGTCCACCACACCGCTGGGCGCAACGACGATCCGGACCCGGCGGCCACGATCAGGTCGATCTACTACTACCACACGGTCACTCAGGGGTGGGGGGACATCGGCTACAACTTCCTCGTCGACGAGTCCGGCCGGGTGTATGAGGGTCGCTATTCACGCCCTTATGCCGCCGGCGAGCAGATCACCGGGGAAGATGTTGCCGGCAACGGCGTCACCGCCGCCCACGCGCAGGGCTATAACTCGGGCACGGTTGGCGTTGCCTTGCTGGGCACGCTCACCAATCAGGACGCCACGCCGGCTGCGCGTAGTGCGCTCGAGCAGTTTCTCGCTTGGAAGTCCGAGACGCACGCGATTGACCCGCTCGGCTCGTCGCTCTACACCAACCCGGTGAGCGGCACACAGAAGACGTTCCCGAACATCGCTGGCCACCGCGACGTCAATGCGACAGACTGCCCGGGCGGCGTCTTCTACTCCACGCTGCCTTCGCTGCGCCAGGCCGTGGCCGGCCGGATCGCCCCCGCTCCCGGCTTTTCGCTGTCGGTCTCGCCGACCTCGATGACTGTCGTGCGCGGCGGCTCCACCAACTACACGGTCTCGGTCACCCCCGACACTGACTTCACGGCACCCGTAGCGCTCAGCGTGTCGGGCATCCCGGCCGGCGCCAGTACCTCCTTTACGCCGCGAAACCTGATGGCGGGGTCGTCGATGCTCACCGTGACCACAAGCGCGAAGAAAACCCCAGCGGGGAAGAGCACGCTCACGATCACCGGGACCGGTGGGGGCGTTAGCCGCTCGGCCACGGCCACGCTCGAGGTCACCCAGCGCTAGGCGCATCGCCCGCGGCGGTCGATGGTAGCCGTCAAGCGCTGCGGTCGAGACGATGAGGAAACGCGGGAAAGGCCTGATCGCCTGCGCGATGGTCGCGGCCATCGTCATCCTCGCCCTAATCGCGCCGGGGCACGCCGCGGCGGCCCCGTTCGAAGCTCCGCCGGGCTGGCCACCGGACGTCGCCGGCGCGCGCGACTACGCGCTCACTCGGCGGGGGTCGGTGACCTTTGCGATCGCCGTTCCCGGACGCACGTGGGGGTATCGCGAGAACGCGACGGCGCCGTCGGCCAGCGTGCTCAAGGCGATGCTGCTCGTCGCCTACCTCGACCACCCGAGCGTCCGCAACCGTGAGCTCAGCGGCGCCGACTGGCGGCTCCTCTCCCCGATGGTCCGTCGCTCGGACAATCCGACGGCCACGCGCGTCCGATCCTTCGTCGGCGCGCGCAGGTTGCGCCTCCTCGCCCGTCGCGCCGGGATGCAAGACTTCAGCCCGGCTCCCACCCGCTCCTGGGGCCAGAGTCGCATCTCCGCCGACGACCAGGCGCGCTTCTTCCTGCGCATCGACCGCTACGTCGTCGCCCGCCACCGCGCGACCGCCATGCGCCTGCTGGGCACGGTCGTGCCACGGCAGCGGTGGGGCGTCGGCGAGGTCGCCCCGCCCGGGTGGCGGCTGTACTTCAAAGGAGGGTGGGGTTCGGGGACGGGCGCCGTCGACCATCAAGTAGCGCTGCTCGAGCGCGACCGGACACGCGTGGCGATCGCGGTCCTCACCACCGACCAGGGAACGCACGCCTACGGCAAGGAGACCCTGCGAGGTGTTTTCGAGCGACTGGTACGCGGGCTCGGAGCAGCCGACGACGAGCGCGGGAGCGCGGGCGGAAACGGGCTGGTTCTCCGAGATGTAGCACTGGTGGACCGATGAACGGGGTCCGGCCAGGCACTCACCTACGAAAAGATCGAGGTTCTCGGCCAATGAGACGCGCGGCTTCGCCGACTCGCGCTACCGCTACGCGAGATGCGAGCGTCTCGGTCGCAGTTTAACCGACGACCGCTCAGGACGAAGGCCAGTCTACCGACGGCTGATCGCTCCGCTTCCGCATCCACCAACCAAGCGGAGCGAGAGTCCGGCCGGCGTCGTCGCAGACGCTCGCGGCTCGTCCATAGCGAAAGCGAGCCGGTTCGGTGCCGGCTTTATCGCTTCACGCCGGAAGGAGAGGCGACCAGGGCCGAGCGTCAAGCCAGCGGCGCAGTCGGAAGCAGAAGCTGGCGCCCTCCGTGGGACGGACCGCTGGTCCGCCGAATGTGGAGTCCGCGGTCGGGCCAGCCGAGCGTGCGTGCGCCAGGAGCACATAAGCGCGTGGTTGGCCTCGAAAGGAGCGGGGTACAGCCGGTCACGTTCGCTTCGCAGGGGAACTGTCCGATCGCACGACGACTAGGAGACGGGATCTGATGAGCGAGTTCACATCGTCTAGCGACACACTCGAAGGTGGCCACACCCGCGCCGGCTTTCTGCGTAAGGCGGGCCTTGGCGGCGCGGCGCTGGTCGGCGGTGGCGCGCTGCTGGGGGTCCCCGGCGCAGCGTTCGCAGGCCACACCGACGCAATTCCGGATGCCGACATCCTCAACTATGCGCTGACGCTCGAGTACCTGGAGGCGACCTTCTACACCCAGGCGCTCGGCGGCGGGGGGACGACGGGCGTACCGGCAAGCTCAGCCAGGTTCAACCGCGGCGGGATCACCGGCGCCAAGCAGCTCGCCGGCTTTGGCGGGCGCATCCGCAGCAGCGCATATGACTACCTGACCGACATCCGTGACCACGAGGTCGGGCACGTCGACTTCTTGCGCGGCCAGCTTGGCGCAGCGGCCGTCGGCCCGTGCACCTTCAACTTCTCGTCGTCGCTGAGAGACGTCGGCAGCTTCCTCTCGACCGCACAGGTGCTCGAGAACACCGGCGTGATGGCCTACGACGGCGCGATCCGCTACGTCGACGCCGGCGACGTCCTGCAGGCCGGCGCGCAGATCGCCACGGTCGAGGCGCGCCACGCGGCCTACCTGAACCTGATCAATGGCGGGTCACCCTTCCCCGTTGCCTTCGATCAGGGCAAGAAGCCCTCCGAGATCTTCGCGGCGGCGAGCCCGTTCATCGTGAGCTGCCCCGCCGCGGTCACCGCGCTGTTCGGGCGCCTGCCGTAGCGGAGCAGCGCCCGTTCGTACGGCTCCGGCACCAGAGGACGCCTGACTCGCTGCGGGCCTCCGCCTCTTGAAGCGCGTTCCGCCTCGTCGGCTTCGGGACGAGCCTCACCGCCAGTTTCCGCTCCGATCCGGCCCTCCGTCTCCTTGCAGGCGACCCCAAGCCGCGTCCAGCGGCGACGGCTGAGAGCGGACTCCGGTCCCGGCCGTTGCCCCGTTCCAAGGCGGTGGCGTTCGCCCGTCCGGCTCGAGTTGCTAGCTGGGGAACCCTGCGCACGGGTGGACGTCGTGGAAGCTAAATGCTCGGAGCCTCGCGCCGGGAACGGCAGCCGCTTCGTGCCGCAGGCGGCGGCCCGACCGAGAGTTCCGGTGCTCCGTGTATCCCGACGCCGGAACCTTTCTCGCTCGTGCGGGAAGCAGTAGCCTCCGCGCGGCTGGCGCACGTTACTCCTCCCGGCGCGAAGAGATAGCACCGGCGCCGACCCCGCTCGCTTTCGCTACGGACGAGGGCCAGCCGTACTGACTGCTGATCGCTCCGCTTCCGCATCCACCCAGCGGAGCGAGAGTCCGGCTGGCGTCGTCGCAGACGCTCGCGGCTCGTCCTGAGCGATCGCGAGCCGACCGATCGCCGAGACGCCTGGTCGTCTCTCAGAGGAGAAGCGCGAATGTCGACATAGCGCCGGTTCCGCCGGTCGCCGATAGAGGGACGTCCCTCGCGACCGAAAGCTACGCCGCGATTCGACCCGAGTCCGTGTGCGGATCAGGAACGGGGCGACCGGACTCGCGCAGGTGCGCCAGGTGCGCCTTGAGCGCTTCGGCCATCCGCGCCTCGACCTCTGCGCGCGGTCAGACCAAGCGCGAAGACGCCGTCCACGTCAGGACTGTGGGCGCCCCAGGCACGGTCTTCCGCCTGCTCGTAGATGACGAGGTAGTCCTTCAACGCAGATCTCGCAGTCCTGTCGCCCGCCGGATGGCAGCGAGCGTGCGGTTTGGGCGTCGGCAGCGTGGGCTCTCGGCCCGTCGCGAAAGGCCGCCCATTCAGCGAGCGTCTCGGTCGCCACATCACACGATGGGTGAATAGCTGAATGAACTAGCATGTGTTCATATGAGTCACGGAGTTGACGGCCGCTCGCGGTCGATGCAGATCGATGGCGACCTGGCCCGATTGGTGGCCGAGCGCATGCAGGTGTTGGCCACGCCGAGCCGCGTGCAGATCTTGGGGCGCCTCAAGGATGGGCCGTGCGCGGTGGGTGATCTCGCCGAGGCGGTCGGGATGGAGGCCTCCGCGGTCTCTCATCAGCTGCGTCAGCTGCGTCACCTCGGGCTCGTGGTCGGTGAGCGCCAGGGGCGCCGCGTGGTCTACGCGCTGCACGATGACCACGTCGCCGAGCTGCTCGACCAGGCCGTCTTTCACGTCGAGCACCTGCGCCTCGGCGCCCGCCAGCCCCTGAACTTTGACAGGGAGGCTTCATGAGCACCGAGACGACGGGCCGCGGCCACGCCCAAGACGCTCCGAAGGGGCATGGCGATGACCACGGTCACGGCCACAGCCACGGGCTGGTCGCGCGGTCAATCGTCTCGTCGCGCGACGGGCTGCGTGCGGTCTCCTGGAGCCTGCTTGTCCTGTTGATCACGTCGGTGCTGCAGCTCGGGGTGTTCGTGCTGACCGGTTCGATCGCGCTGCTGGCCGACCTGGTCCACAACTTCGGTGACGCGTTGACCGCGGTGCCGCTGGGCATCGCGTTCCTGCTGCGCTCCTTCAAGGCCGAGAAGCGCGCCGGCTACTTCGTCGTCGCCACCATCTTCGTCAGCGCCTGCGTAGCGCTGTGGCAATCGATCGAACGGCTCGTCAACCCGCAGCAGATCGACTACCTATGGCCGCTGGCGGCCGCCGGCATCGTCGGCTTCATCGGCAACGAGATCGCCGCCCAGATCCGCACCCGCGCCGGGCATCGCCTCGCCAGCCCCGCTCTGATCGTCGACGGCGCCCACGCCCGCACCGACGGCCTCGTCAGCCTCGCCGTGGTCGCGAGTGCAATCGTCATCGCGCTCGGCCTGGCCATCGGCGACCCGATCATCGGCCTGGTCATCACCGTGGTCATCCTGCGCATCACCTGGCACTCCTTCCGCACCGTCCAGCGCGACCCCGGCACCGAGGTCGACGTCCACGACGCTGGGGCCGGCCAAGGCCCTGATGAACATGGCCACGCTGACGCAGCCGACGGACACGGTCTTCCGCGGGCTGTCGGACGCCCGTGAGCGCGGCCGGACTCGCGGAAACGCGCAGGTTGCCGCCCGCGCGCGGACCGCTCAGGGCCCCCTGATTGTGCGGTTGCCCTGTTCAGTGGGGGCCGACGACGGGCGGGATGCCGGTGGCGTCAGCGAAAAGCCAGGTGTCGGTGTACTGCTGGAACCGGCGATCTTGCCGTCGTTGAGGTCCCACACGTGAACGACCTGCGGCGCCAGATCCCTAGCCGATGATCGGACGGTTCCCCGGTAGCGACCTGAATGATCAAGGCGGCGCCGCCCTGGTGACCGACCAGTGCGCGGCCCGGCCAGCAGGTGACGTGCTCGGCTTCGTTCCACTTGATGTTCTCGTGGAAGGGTCGTCGGGGCACTGACGAAGTCGCCTCTAGCGAATGGTTTCCAGGTTCTCGGACGTGCCGCCTTCGGATCGCGGGTGGCGCTTCAGGGCCTATGAGGCTGCAGCCGTATCACTACTCCTCTGTTGTATAGTAGTGGATATGGATATTCCGCGCCCTCTTCCTGAGCTGCTGGTAGAGCTCGTCGCGCAGCGGTTTCGCGTCATCGGCGAGCCGATGCGCATCAAGCTCCTGGACCGGCTGCGCGACGGCTCGGCCACGGTCGGGGAGCTCGTCGAGGCGCTGGGCGCCTCGCAGCAGAACGTCTCCAAGCATCTCGGCGTCCTGCATCAGGCCGGCATTGTCAGCCGTGCGAAGGAGGGCACCAGCGTCCGCTACGCCATCGCTGACGACACGGTGTTCGCGCTGTGCGAGCAGGTGTGCGGTGGCCTTCGTGACCAGCTCGCCGAGCTTGACTCCGTCCTGAGCGGAGGTGTGGCATGACCGGCACCTGCCCCACGACCGGCTGGCCGCTGGAGCGTGCCCTGTTCGCGGTGGCTGGCACCGTCACGCTGCTGTCGGCGGCGCTCGGGGCCACGGTGTCACCGTGGTTCTTGTTTCTGACGGCTTTCGTGGGCGTCAACCAGTGGCTGTACGTGGTCGTCGGCGCCTGTCCAGTCTCGCTGGTGCTCACGCGCGTCTTCGGGCTGCGCTCCCCCCTCCGGGAGGTTGTTGGATGAGCCCGGTCGGACCGATCGGCAGCCTCGGCCGCTACACCGCCACCCACTTCCGGGTCGTCGCCGTCGCGTGGGCGGTCGTCGCTGTCGCCCTGGGTGTCTTGGCCCCCAAGGTCGAGCACGCGCTGTCGGGCGCCGGCTGGGAGGCCACCGGTTCGGAGTCGCTCCAGGCCCGCGAGCTCGTGGACCGCAACTTCCAGGGGCTGTCCTCCAGCGCTCTGCAGGTGGTCGTGCACTCACCGTCCAAGACGGTCGCTGATCCCGCCTTCCAGCAGTCGATCACTTCGGCGCAGCGCACCCTCGAGGCCGACCCGCGTGTCGCCAGTGTGATGCCTCCGCGCCTCGGCCAGTCGATCTCGCGCGACGGCCACACCGCCGTCATTCAAGCCGGCGCGGCCGGCAACCCGAACGAGATGGTCCGCGCTGCCGACGATCTCAAGACCGAGCTGAAGGGCGCCGCCGGCGTGCAGGTCTCGCTGACGGGTGCGTCGGGGATGTGGTCGGACTTCAACGAGGCCAACCGCTCGGCGATGCTCAAGAGCGAGGTCATCTCCTGGCCGGTGACGATGGTCATCCTGGTGCTGGCGTTCGGGTCGCTGGTCGCGGCCGGGCTGCCGCTGATGCTCACGATCCTGGGCTTGGTGGCCTCAGCAGGGTCGTTGTACATCGGCACGCAGCTGCTGGACATATCGATCTGGGCGATGAACTTCGCGCTGATGTTCGCGCTGGCGCTCGGCATCGACTACGCGCTGTTCATCGTGATGCGTTTCCGCGGAGCTTTCTTCGGCTCGCAGCTCTCAGCCGAGGAGGCGGTCGCCGAGACGATGGACACCGCCGGAAAGGCGGTGCTGTTCTCCGGCGTGACCGTGCTCATCTCGCTGACCGCGGTGATGCTCGTTCCGAGCCCGGCGTTTCGCTCGATGGCGTTGGGACCTCGCGGTGGACAAAGAGCAGGGCGCCCAAGGCATCTTCCACTCGCTTCAGAAAAAGGTCCTCGCACTGCCGGACTCCTGCGAGGTCTGGCCCGGTCACCTCGGCGGGTCGCTTTGCGGCGGCCCGGGCATGGACATGAAGGTCTCCTCGACGCTCGGCTACGAGCGAGCACACCAGGAACTACTCGCCATCGCCGACGAGGAGGAGTTCGTGAAGCAGGCGACGGCGTCGCTCGGCCCGCAGCCGCCGAACTTCGAGCATATCGTCGCTCTTAACCGCGGACCGCTGCTGCGCGATAGCGCCGAAGCTCATCCCCTGACCCCGCGACAGGTCGACTCCCACCAGGGCGACGGTACGCTGGTCATCGACGTTCGCACCGAGCTGCAATTTGACGAGGCGCACATCCCCGGGGCTCTCTGCATCACCGCGCTGCGCGCCGGCTTCGGCTCCAAGCTCGCCTGGCTCGCGGATCGCGAGCAGCCGGTCGTGATCGTCGGGCGCGACGACGAGGACGCCCGCCAGGCCGTCACGCTCGCCGCCGCGGTGGGCATCACGGAGATCGCGGGCTACCTGGCTGGAGGCATGACCTCCTGGCGCGAGGAGAAGCGTCCCGTCGAGCGAACCGCCCGGCTGACCGCCGACGAGCTCCACGACCGCTGGGAGGCTGATCGCGACGGCCTTCAAGTGCTCGATGTGCGAGAGCAAGCCGAATGGGACCAGGGGCACATCCCCGGCTCGGTCCACCGGCCCTATCACGACGTCAGCCGTGTGCCCGAGGGCATCGACCCGGACGGGCCCGTCGCCGTCGTCTGCGGCTCCGGTCAGCGGGCGGCCATTGGGGCCAGCCTCCTCCAGCGTCACGGCGCGCGCGAGGTCATCCACGTGGTCGAGGGCGGCGTGCCCTTGTGGCAGCGCCGGGGCTGGCCCGTCGAGGTGCTTGGCACGACGGCGGCCTGACCCGGCGTGCTGCTCGCCATCCCCTTCGGCCTGGCCATAGGCATCGCCGTCGGCATGCTCGGTGGCGGGGGTTCCGTGCTGGCCGTTCCCGTGCTCGTCTACGTGCTGGGCCAGAGCGTTTCCGAAGCCACGACGGCCTCGCTGGTCGTCGTCTCCGCGGGCGCCCTCGCAGGAGGGCTCGGGCACGCGTGGGCGGGCAGGGTGTGCTGGCGCCACGCCGGCTCGTTCACCGTGGCGGCCGTGCCGGGCCTCATCGCGGGCACCCTCGCCGGTGAGTCCGTCAGCGGCACCGCGCTGCTGGCCGCCTTCGCGCTGATCATGCTCGCCGCCGCAGCCGCGACATGGCGCAAAACCGACACGGAGGAGCCCGACGGCGGCGCCCGGGAAGGGGGGGCGCCTGTCCGCCGCTGCGACTACCCCGCGACCTGCTCGCCGGGGTGCTTGTCGGCTTCCTGACTGGCTTCTTCGGCGTCGGCGGCGGGTTTCTGATCGTGCCCACGCTCGCGATCGCCCTGGCCTTCCCGATGCGCACCGCGGTCGGCACGTCGCTGGCCATCATCACAGCGACCTCGCTGATCGGCCTTGCCGTGCACCTGCTCGCCGGACGCAGCCTCGACATCGGCGTCACTACTGCGATGACGGGGGCGTGCGTAGTCGGAGCGCTCGCGGGCGCGGGCCTGGCCAATCACGTGCCCCAACGCACGCTCGGACGCGCCTTCGCTCTGCTGGTCTGCTGCGTCGCCGCCTACCTCCTGGTCTCCGCCGCCTTCCTCGACGCGCCCTCCAGCTGAAACCCATGTCTCGAAAGGATGACCACATCCAGATCACGCCCGCTGCGGACGAAGTTCGATCGTGCGCGAGCGCGCCATCCGGGCTCTCGCTCTGCCCGATGATGCGGAAGCCCGCGATTCAATAAGCCCCGCTGGCGACCTTCTTCCGAGTGCGACCGAGCAGCGCCGCCTCAACGGCCGGGTGCGCTTCGACAGCGTTCCCGTCCACAAGAGGCGAACGGTTCGACTTCACCGCCCAGCCGCTCTCGACCGGCACCTCGTCGACGAGCTTTGCCACGCTGTGTTCCATCGAAGAGCAAGCCCACGTCCTGTTGATCGACTCGCTCGGCGCGGGCAAGACAATGCTCGCCCTAGCGTTCGGCCACCGCGCGGTTGACGCCAGCTAATCGCGTCTACACACTTCGGCGCCGACTTCGTCGCCCGCACCGCCGGAACCGCAACCGAAGGACGCTGGCAGGCCACCATGCGCTTCGCCCGCGTGTGGTGCTGACCTCTCAGCCGAGCGTCCGCTCAACCTTCGCGCGAAAGGCCGCCGGGTCGATCGCCGGGTAGCGGTAGAGCGCTGGCTCGATTCTCTCGAACAGCTCCCGTGCTGTCGCTGGGTTGACCATCCGGCGCTCGACCATCGCGGCGACATCCTCGAGGTCGTGGGCGAAGCCTCGCTCGATCTTCGCGAGGGCCTGGGAGTAGGGATCGAAGTGGTGGACGTCCAGGCGCCCCTCGCGTGCGACGAAAGGAGCGCTCCCGCCAGCCGGGAAGCTCGGGGATGAAGTCCGGCGGCGAGACGAGCTCAACGTTGACGTCGAGCTGGTTCTTCAGGGCGGCGAGCCGTCTCAGGAGATCGTCGGACTCGGGCTCCAAACGG
>JAABUS010003370.1_pt1 | contig 26157 bp, 22 predicted proteins | sample 5560161 | NCBI WGS metagenome assembly JAABUS01 (sample SAMN10711885, study PRJNA513376) | rock metagenome | isolation source: Antarctica rocks | place: Antarctica: Victoria Land, Trio Nunatak nord | collected 2016-01-04
TACCACCGTGTAAGTATGTTACACAACATACAATAATAATGGCAATACAGCTAAGTTTATAGAAAACATTTTATAAATAATTATTATTAAAAAAGCTTAATAAAGATTTGCCGGGTTTGCAGGCTAAGAGATTAATAAACAGGTCGTTATTATTTGTGTATTTTCACTAAATAATTTTAGTCTGTTTCTAAATATAATTTTTATACAATTATTTATTTTGAGATATTTTATGGAATACAGCACCGGCGCGGGGTGAAAATTTTCATTTCTATTTGAAAAATGAAAGGGAAAATGCAGAAGCAGAAATTTAGGTATTAGATTGAATTGCCAGGAACCAAAACAGCTATTCAAAATGCTTAGAGGATGGGGCGAAAGGGCTGCATAAAAGTTAAAGGTTCATTGGAAGTGTTTGTTTAGAAAAAGGAATATAATAATGCGATGTAAGAAAATTTTGACAGATGTATTTTGTTCGCTTGCTTTACTTTTTTGTTCATCTGTTGCCAGCAGTCAGAGTAACAGCCTTTACTCATGGTATAATGCAAATGCTGAATATTATTTTAATAAGAAATGGACCCTCTCGGGTGAAGCCCAGGTGAGATCAAAAAAATTAGCTGATCAGTTTTATTACCATGATTGGAAAGGCGGGGTAAATTTCAGACCTAATAAGAATTTTGGGATTTTGTTAGGAGCGGGTCAGAATGCGACTTACAGCAATGGAGGAAATTTTAAATCTCCTGTTTTAAATCATGAATTTAGACTTTATGAACAGTTTACATGGGTTAATAATATTGACAGACTTAAGATCGAACACCGCTTTAGAATAGAGCAGAGATGAAGAACAGATGGCTATAGAAACAGGCTTCGTTACCGGCTTAATCCTGTTATTCCCATCAATAAATCAACTATAAATAAAGGAACTTTGTATGCAAGTGTATATGATGAAATTTTTCTTATAAACACCCGGCAGTATTTTGAACGAAACCGTGCTTTTGGAGGATTAGGATACCAGTTTTCAAGCCCTTTTTCAGTGCAAATAGGATGGTTAAGACAATTTGATTATACAGGTAATAACTTAGTAAGCAAAATAAACTTTTTTCAAACAATAATATTTTTTCGTATTAATAAATTTAAAAGTGAGCATGAGGCTCATCCAGGTTCAGCGGATTAATATGTGTTGCTATAAGCTAAACCTCAATAATATATTTGCAGCTTTTGAGTTTCCTGCATTGATGGAAGTTCAGGAGCATGTTTCGTTACAGAAGTTTCTAAAGTAACCTGAAGCCGGATGCTACAGGAATGGCAGAAGGAATTAATTTTGAATGATATGCTATAATAGAACCGAAAGAAAAAATTATAATGATACATAAGAAAACTTTTTTAGCGGCAATTTGTTTGCTTGCTTTACTTTGTTTGTCATCTGCAGCTAAAAGCCAGAATAACAGCCTTGGCTCATGGGATGTTATAAATGCTGAATACTACCTTACCACGAAATGGAATTTGTGGGGCGAAGCACAGTTAAGGTCACAAAAATTAACTGACCAGTTCTATTACCATGAATTAAAAGGTGGAATAAATTACAGACCTAATAAAAATTTTGGAATTTTATTAGGCACAGGGCAATATGGTACTTATAGCAATGGAGGAAACTTTAAATCACCTGTTTTAAGCCATGAGTTCAGGCTTTGGGAGCAATTAACTTTAGTGAATAATATTGACAGGATTAAGATAGAACACCGTTATCGGGTAGAGCAAAGATGGCGAAGCGATGGTTATAGAAACAGGTTTCGTTACAGGCTAAATCCCATTATTCCTATCAATAAACCCACCGTTGATATAGGTACTTTGTACGCAAGTATTTATGATGAAATTTTTCTTACAAACAGGGGCCAATACTTTGAGCGTAACCGGGTTTTTGGCGGGTTAGGCTACCAGTTTTCCAACCCTTTCACCTTGCAAATAGGTTGGATAAGGCAATTTGATTATAAAGGCAATAATACAGGCAGCCATAAAGATTTTATACAAACAACATTATTCTTTCGTGTAAATCAACATAAAAGCAGCCATGAGACACATCCAAGTTCAATGGATTGATGCAGAGTTAATATAGGATATCTGCTTTAGTATACTTCTTTATTCTATATGGATTAAAGATCCAGGTTCTTTTTAAAAAATTTTTATGTTCTTTCTTACCTTGTAATGATTGCAGAAAAAGAAACTTTACGATAATTAAAGCACCCTTGTTATAATGTTTTTAATGTTTAAAATAATTGCTTGTTAAAATAATAGAAAAAATTCAACGTTAGTATTATTTTTAAGTCTGTTAGTATATGTAAAACAAAACGAGGTAACTATGAAAACATTATCAGAAACATGGTTCACAGAAGGATATATAGACTTTGAATTAAAAAAATATACACTTCTTGCATACCTCACAGAAGTGAATAAATACTTCAATGAAAATAAGCTGTATCCTCAACTTGCTGATATAGTTTTTCATTATAACAATATTGTTTCATTCAGAGAAAATAAAAAATTTTTGCAGGAGCATTTTCCAAAGCAATTGACTGATATAAATATTCAAAAACTACAGTTTGCATACGAAAGAATGATAGAAGATGATGAATTGATGAAGGAACTTGAAGACATCATACAATATTCTGCAAATAAAATAAAAAACACTATTAAAACCGGGGCAGAAATTTTTGAGTTTGTTGAAACCAAACTTACTATAGAACCTGTTGGCCTTGTTCCCCTTGATGTAAACGAAGGCTATTTATTTTTAAAAGATGGCAATTATAATGCTACAGTTGTATATCAGTACCGTTTAACATTTTTTGAAAAGCATGATGAGAAATACCGGGGTATCCGCACTGATTTTATTCAAACATGGGAACGAACAGTAAGCAACTCGCCTGAAAACATTAAAGGTGAATTAATAAAAAACCGGAAAAGCTTACCCAATCCTGCAGTATACAATATAGAAACCGATCTGGTTTATCCCGTAGAAGAAACTTTATTACCAATTGCTAAAAGAAGTTTTGTAAAATTTATCAGCAGGTAGATTGTTTAATTCAGATTCATTCTGTACATTAGTTTAATGTATTTTAATTAAAGTAGCAGATATTTTAACGGAAGTTTTAAAGAAACACCCATAAAGCTAATATAAATAAAGTTAGCCTAACAATGCTGCAGAAGTCAGTGAGTCGGGCAGCAATATTACTACTCTGGTTCCTTTTGGCAAATCTTGTATCTCTACTTTTGCTTTTCTTTCCTGATTGAGATTGTTAAAGATAGCTATCCTGTCCTGTGTGACCTTAATCCCCAAAGAATTCTTCTGAATCGGGTTATTAATTTTTAATGCTGCTGCTTTCTGCCGTCCTATCCCATTATCTTCCACTTGCACAATAATATATCCATTATACAGATCAGCAGATAAATTTAATTTACCCCTGTTGTCAGATTTATTTCGTAATCCATGAATAATAGCATTTTCCACAAAAGGTTGAATAATCATGGGAGGAATAAAATAATCACGTTCTAATATTTTTTCCTGTACATTATATGCAACCGCAAATTTATCGGCATAACGCATTTGTTCAAGTTCAATATAAAGCTGTAAAGCTTTCCAGTCACTTTCAAATGAAACTATTTGATTCATTGAATTTTCCAATACTAACCGTGTAAGCCTGGAAAATTTCTGGATCATAATTGATGCCGCTTCTTTATTATTTTCCAACGCATAAGATTCTATGGTATTGAGAATATTAAAAACAAAATGAGGATTCATTTGCGATCGCAAAGCTTTCAATTCACTTTCAGAAAATTTACGGTTAAAGTCAGCCAGCAACTTCGCTTCCTTTTCAGTTTCCAACGCCTGCCGCTGTTCTATAAGTTCAGTAGTTTTTTCCGCCACCTGTTGTTGAAGCTCCCCGGCAAATTTTTCCTGCAAGTCTTTATTAGTCTTAAGTTGTTTGATCAGTTGTTCCTGAAAAATAATCTTATCCTTTTCTACCTGCCGGTCGCGGTATGCAAGTCCGGTAAAGTAAAAACACATATCTAACACTAAAGCGATTTGCATAAAGTGATTTACGCTTCCTCTTTGATCTGCACCGAACCATGCAGGAAGTAAATAATATACATTAAAGTATCGAACTGCAAACAGTAAAGCAGAAGCTGTAAAAATAGTGACTGCACCTAAGAATATAAACCTGTAAAATCCCTTTCTAATGGTTGCCAGGTACCATACCCAAATGAACATAAATAAAACGAGTAAGAATTGGACAAATGTGTTAACGCCCCAAAAGCCGGGATGGAATTGCATACCTGCAATCCAATCTATTGTATAAAGAATAGCAATTAAAAGCTGTGAAAAAAGAAACCCATTTATAGCAAGCGCAATACGGGGATATTTAATTTTAAGTTGTACAATTTCAAGAATAAATAATCCCTGCATAAGTAAGGCTACCCCATTCACCAGGTTAAATAATTCAATGCCCCTTAGATTTTCAAACCAGGGAAGTTCTAATGAAGGATATTCTGCCTGTGCAACTGTAAGCAAGGCATTAGATAATCCTAATAAAGCATAATAGAGATAGGCCCTGTCTTTTCCAACTACTATATATTTGATAAGTCCAAATACAAAAAACATAAAAAATATACCGATAAAGAAATGAGCCCTCAAAAATCTCGTTCGATTAATTTCTTTTTCCTGATCGAAAGCCTTCATTTCTGCCTTTACGATGCTCTCCAATACCGGTGTTTTAGAAAGCATATATTGAAACCCAATACGGGGAATTTGTATAAAGCAGGTTGTTTGAGAATGAGCTTTTAATCGCAGGTCTATCCTTGCATCCTCATAAGAAATTGTTCTTGCAATCACTGCAATGCCAAAACCGGTTTTACCAATACCAATTAACCTTTCTCCATCGCTTTTATACAAAACCGCTTTATTTACGGCTTGGGGGAATACCAATGCAACTGAGGTATCTGTTGCGAGGTTATTACGAATACTAAGTTTAAACCAAACGGTTTGTATGCTATCGGCAAAGTACAAGCTGTCGTTTGTAAACATCTTTTTTAGAGGTTCAAAATTTCTTTTAACAAGATCAAAAGGCGGAACTTCTGTTTTATCACTTTCAAATCTTACTTCAGCAAAATCATATAAGGAGAAATCCTCGTATGGCAATGGAAAATTTATTGTTTTGGTGGTATCACTTGTTTGAGATAGCACATTACAAAATGAGAATATTCCAGTAATGGTTAGCAAAACAAACAGAAGCGGGATATGTAAAACTATTCTCATCTTAATATAGTAAAATTACTGTAATCCCGGCAGGAGACACCAATTTCCGCTAAGTCATATACCACCTCTGCTCAATCATCAGCATTTTTCACTCACACACTAAAGGCTGTGATAATTTCTACGGTAAGTTTGCCTTTAATAACATTTCACGGCATTATTTATTTAAAGCAGCGAAAAAGATTTACTAACTTTCAATTGTTGCATTGCTTCTATAAAAATTAATAAATCAACAATTATGATACGGGTTGTGTTGGTAGATGACGAACTGCAAAGCAGCAAATCACTTGCTATTAAACTGAAAGCTATAGCAGAGGATATTGAGATTGTCGGAACCTATCATAATCCGGAAAGTGCTATTGCCGGTATCCGTAAATTGAAACCTGCTGTAGTTTTTCTTGACATCGAAATGCCAGGCATGAATGGTTTTCAGATGCTGGAAAAAATGGAAGAGTTTAATTTTGAAGTGATCTTTGTAACTGCCTATAATGAGTATACGCTAAATGCACTTCGCATAAGTGCGCTGGATTACCTGCTGAAACCCGTAGATACAGAAGAGTTGAAAAATGCTTTAACCCGGTTGCGGAAAAAAATTTTACTCACTGAGAATTTTTCGCATACAAAAGAGCAATTGGAAATATTAGGCGATACGCTGAAAGAACAGCATTCTCCCAAAAGGTAACTATTCCTCACTCATTCACATCCACGTTTTGCTCATTATACCTTAATGATGGAAAAGCACACTTTACTGAAGGACAATCCCTAAACTTTGTTTCAGAAAATTCAAGCTGTATTGCTGTTCAGGATATAGATAATGATGGGTTTACTGATGTTTTTATTGGTGGAAGGGGGGTTTCAGGACATTATGGAAAGCCTGGAAGAAGTTATCTGCTGCATAATGAAAGAGGCAAGTTAACAGATATAACGCCCGATATGCTGAAAGAACCGGGAATGGTTACAGATGCGTGCTGGACAGATATAAATAGCGACGGTTACCCTGACCTGATGCTTGTGGGTGAATGGATGCCGGTTACTTTCTTTCTGAATGAAAAAGGTAAATTATCAACTAAGCAGGAAATCCCTAATAGTACGGGTTGGTGGAATGTTATTCACCAGGCTGATTTGGATAAAGATGGCGATATGGATTTTGTGCTGGGAAACTGGGGTTTAAATTCACGTTTTAAAGCATCAAAAGATCAGCCGATGCGATTGTATATTAAAGACTTTGATGAGAATGGAACAAGCGAAAGTCTCATTACCTACTTTTGGCCCGATGGCAAAAGTCATTTATATCCAGCAAAGATTGATCTTACTTCCCAGATACCTTCTTTAAAAAAGGCTTTTTTAAAGTACAGCGATTACGCCGGAAAGTCAATAGAAGATGTATTTGGTAAAGGTGCGGTGAGCCATTCACAGCAGTATAAAACAGAAGAATTGGAAACGAGCATATTATGGAACAAGGGAAAAGCAGGTTTGCAGTTAAAGCCTCTTCCGGTTATGGCACAGGTAGCTCCTGTTTATGCAATTGTAACAACTGATTTTGATAAAGATGGTCATATCGATATGTTGCTTGCCGGCAATATGCTTGATCTGAAACCAGACGTAGGGCGGTTAGATGCGAATAATGGAATTGGTTTAAAAGGCGATAATAAAGGAAACTTTGTTCCGCTTGGTAAAATGGAAACAGGGATCCAAATTAAAGGGCAGGTAAGAGATGCAGAAATAATAACGGTCGGGAATAACAAACAGGCATTGATATTAGCGAGGAATAATGATTCGTTAATGTATTATATTCTGCAATAGCAGATATTCCCCTCTATTAAAATATTTATACATCCCTGGGGATAAAACGATAACCATTTAAAATGAACAGGAAAAGGTTGAACCGCAGAGCCAGCTGCGACAGAGAGTTTCGCAGAAAATGGTTAGTAACCCTCTGTGTTTCTCCGTGTCTGTGGTTAAAAAAAGAGCTAAACACTACTTATCCTATTAGACAGAAAATGTACCCTAAAAACTTTTATGATACATGTTAAACACAGTTTTTCAGAATGAAGCAATTATTTAAAAAAACCTGGTTTCAGGTAATTTTTTTTGGGATCATTTTTGGAGGCATTCTGATTCTCATTGATGCCAATTATAACCTGTTTGGTTCTGGTGAGAAGAAACCAGAAGTCTATAATGGCGCTGTCGAGGCAAAGACTGATGAAATGTATTTTACCAAAGCAGAATATCCTGAAATAAAATATGATTTCGGAAAAGTGAAAGAAGGGGATACCGTGATGCATAAGTTTATAATAAAAAACGCAGGCACTGAACCTTTAATGATCTTTAAAACGAAAGGATCGTGTGATTGTATAAAAGCTTATCATTCAGAAAAACCTATTATGCCCGGTACTGAGGCAGAAATTGGCATTTATTTTAAAACAATAGGTCGTAAGGGGCACCAGGTAAGAACAGTAAATATTAATACAAACACAGAACCTGCAGATGCAACTTTAACCCTTACCGGCGAAGTTGAATAAACAAATAATTAAGAAATAATTTTGATATTAAAAAATAATTTCAGCTTTTGAAACCTGATAAAGATTTGAAGGGTTTTCTTATAAAACCAAATGCTGTTCATGAATAAAACCCACTTGCTCTTTCTTGTTATTTTAACCCTTAGCGTTAGTGCCTGCCATGAAGACCGAAAACTTTTCACATTACTCTCATCTGGTCAGACGGGCATAACATTCTCTAATAACATAATCGAAAATGACTCTCTTAATGTTTTGGACGTAGAAAATATTTATAACGGCGGAGGAATAGGTATAGGCGATTTTAATAATGATGGCTTAGAGGATATTTATTTTACAGGCAATGAGGTTTCCAATAAATTATACCTGAATAAAGGTGAAATGCACTTCGAGGATATAACGGAAGCTGCTCATGTAAATGGTGCCGGAAGGTGGTGCAGAGGCGTTAGTGTAGTTGATATAAACAACGATGGTTTACTTGATATGTATATTTCTGCCTCGCTCTCTACAGACAGTAAGAAGAGGGAAAACTTGTTGTACATAAACACTGGTATTGATGCAAAAGGTTATCCTCATTTTAAGAATATGGCTGGTGAATATGGTCTGGCTGACACCTCGCATACCACCATGGCTGCTTTTTTTGATTATGATAATGATGGTGATCTTGACGTCTATCTTTTAATTAATCAAATTGTGAAAGGAGATAACCCTGGCGCTTTCAGGCCCGTCTTTAAAAACCGGGAGCATCCAAATACAGATAAGCTTTATCGTAATGACTGGAATGAAAGCCTTAAGCACCCTATATTTACAGACGTCTCAAAGGAAGCGGGAATAACTTTAGAAGGGTATGGACATGGAGTAAATATCGCAGACATAAATTCAGATGGATGGAAAGATATTTATGTTACAAATGACTTTCTGTCGAATAATATTCTTTACATAAACAATCATGATGGAACTTTTACAAATGAAGCTGAAACTTATTTTAAACATACTTCTGAAAATTCAATGGGCCAGGATGTTATTGATATCAATAACGATGGGCTGGTCGATGTAATGGAGCTGGATATGAATCCTGATAATAACTTCAGGAAAAAAATGATGATGAACACATTGCATTACCAGCGATACCAGTACAATGAGCTTTACGGTTATCAGCACCAATATGTACGCAACGTTTTACAGATCAACCAGGGGCCGCGGATTTTGGAAAATGATTCAGTTGGACCCCCGGTTTTTAGTGATGTTGCATTTTACTCGGGAATAGCAGAAACAGATTGGAGCTGGACACCTTCAATTGCTGATTTTGATAATGATAGCTACAGAGATATAATCATAACGAATGGATTTCCAAAAGATGTAACTGACCATGATTTCAGCGCCTTCAGAGGCATGGCTCATAACCTGGTTTCAAAAAAAGAGCTTTTGCAACAAATTCCTAAAGTAAAAATTTCGAACTATGCTTATAAAAATAATGGTGATCTGACTTTTAAAGACGTAACAAAAGAATGGGGAATGTTTCTTCCGACATTTTCCAATGGCGCAGCTTATGCAGATCTTGACAATGATGGCGACCTGGATTATGTCGTAAATAATATTAACGATGAGGCGCTGGTGTACAGGAATAATTGCAGGGATATAAATAAAAACGATCATTACCTGCAAATACAGTTTTCAGGTGATAGTTTAAATAAAAAGGGATTAGGCGCGTGGGCAGAGGTGCATTATAAAGGAAAACAACAGGTGTATGAGAATACACCTTACCGGGGGTATTTATCATCAGTTTATCCGATTGCACATTTTGGGCTGGGAAATGTAGTGGCTATAGATTCCGTAATAATTAAATGGCCAAATGGGAAGAAGCAATCAATGCAAAATGTAAAGGCAGATCAACTCATCAGGGCAGATATTAACAATGCACGTACAGGCTTTTCATTTGCCGGCAAGTCTATTAACTCTGGTGCACTGCTGAAAGAAATTACAAGTGCTGTAAATATAAAGTATACGCAGAAGGAACGCGATTTTGTTGATTTTAACATTCAGAAATTACTCCCTCACAAGCTGTCTGAATATGGACCTGCACTCGCCGTAGGTGATATTGATGGGAATGGCTTTGAAGACATTATAAGCGGCGGATCATTCTTTTATGATACTCAAATTTTTTTACAGCAAAATAATGGAGATTTTAAAAGGAAGACTTTGCTGGGTCAGGGAGATTCTATTGAAACAAAGAACAGTGAAGACCTGGGGTTATTATTATTTGATGCGGATAATGACAACGATTTGGATTTGTATATCGCCAGCGGCGGATATGAAATGATAAGCAACACTTCTGCTTATACGGACCGGCTTTATGTAAATGATGGCAAAGGAAATTTTCGGCCCGACAGTGCGGCTATCCCGGAAAATTTTACAAGTAAATCGTGTGTACGGGCTGCGGATTTTGACAGAGACGGCGATCTTGACTTATTTATCGCAGGCAGGGTTGAGCCGTGGAACTACCCCAAACCTGTATCCAGTTTTATTTACAGAAATGACACAAAAAACGGCGTTATTAAATTTACAGATGTTACTTCATCCGTTGCACCTGCATTAAATAATATTGGGCTTGTTTGCGATGCAGTCTGGAGTGATTTTAACAATGACGGCTGGATGGATTTAGTACTTGCAGGAGAATGGATGCCATTAACCCTTTTAAAGAATGAAAAAGGCACCTTTACATTGCCAAACGCTAAAATTCAAATCCCAAATTCTTCAGGATGGTGGAATTCTGTTGTCCCCGGTGATTTTGATAATGATGGTGATATTGATTATATAATTGGTAACCTTGGCGAGAACAGCTTTTATAAAGGGACGAAAGAATATCCCGTTTCTGTTTATGCTAAAGATTTTGATAAGAACGGAGTTTTAGAATGCATCTGTACAAGATACCTGAAAGACAAAGAAGGAAACTTAAAAGAATTTACAATACATTCCCGGGATGACGTAGTAGATCAGATGCCCTTCATCAAAAAGAAGTTCCTTTCCTATAAAGCTTTTGCAGAAGCATCATTTGCTACACTGTTTACAACAGAAGAACTTAAGGGGGCGTTGGTTTTACATTCGAATTATTTTAAAAGTATTTTTTTGGAAAATAAGGGCAATGGCACGTTTAATATGAGACCTCTTCCGCCAGAGGCTCAGCTTGCGCCGTTAAATGGAATGGTAACAGAGGACTTTGATAATGATGGAAACCTCGATGTATTAATAGCAAACAATGATTTTGGAGCTGAAGTGAATGTTGGCCGATACGATGCAGGAAATGGTTTGTTATTAAAAGGTGATGGAAAGGGTAATTTTATACCCCTGAGTATTCTTCAAAGCGGTTGGTTTATTCCTGGAAACGGGAAGTCTGTTGTAAAGCTTAGAAACAATAAAGGTGAGGAATTGATAGCAGTAAGCCAAAACCGCGGACCATTAAAGATATACAAATCCAAAACCGCGATAAAAACTTTTCCATTGGAAAAAAGATGATGTAGCAGCAATCGTAAAATACAGGGATGGAAAACTTCAAAAGAAAGAAGTTAATTATGGTTCATCATTCTTATCTCAATCAGGAAGGTTTTTATCTATTGATAATAATGTTATTTCTGCAGAAGTGGTCAACAGCGCGGGCAATAAAAGGATAATAAATTTGAAATGAAATATAAGAGGTGACAAACTATGCATTCTTCATAAGATATTACCTCTTAAATTCATATTTATGCTTATTCGGGTCGTTCCACAAAAAGTATACATATTGTTTATTCTGCAGCATGTATTTTATACCCTATATCCTCATAATTTACTCTGACGCTGAAATTGATAGGGAGTACATTTTACGATCTTTTTAAATTGCTCATTAAAGTTGGTCATGTTATTGAACCCGCTTTCGTAACAAACATTACTTATACTTATTTCACTTTCCATAAGACGCTTACAGGCATATCCAATACGTATTTCATTTACAAAAAGTGAAAAGTTCTTCTTTGTTCTGTTTTTAAAATACCTGCAAAAACCTGAATAGCTCATATTTGCTATTTCGGCGACCTCTTCAAGCTGAATTTCTTCTTTGAAATTAGTCATTATGTAATTAAATACATTATTTAACCGGTCACTATCCTTACAATTCTGACCACTTATTTCAGGACTTGAAAGTAATTGATATTCGTTGGAATCACTTAAAACGGACAGCACTGAAAGCAGGCAAATAAGTCTTTCAATGCCTTGTAATTCAAGCATTTCATTCATTTTATCAATAATTATTTGCCTGGTTTGTCCATAAATTTGAATTCCCATGCGTGATTTTTCAAACAACAGTTTAATTTTCTGCATCTCAGGAATCGTACTGAACTGTTTACCCAAAAACTCTTCTTTAAAGTGAATAACAAGTGATCCTCCTAATGCATGGGTTTCTTCTTTCCTAAAAAAGTGAGGCAGATTAGGTCCAAGAAAAGTAAGACTTCCTTCTTCATAGTCAGATACATGATTACCTATAAATTGTTTTCCTTTGCCTTTAATAATAAGAACTAGTTCGTATTCAGTATGGTAATGCCAGGGAGTCTCAAAATAAGGTGTAATAAACTTATCAGCTACAAAAGAGGAATGTTCAGAGAGGGGAAGTTTCTGGATGTGAGGTTTCATCGGTTTAGAAACAGATTAATTTTTTATATAAACTTACCAATTATTTGTTCAATTACTTAAATGAAGCTAAAAAAGTTTATTTTCTTTATGTAAAAGCGGTTGGGTAATTAATTATACTTACGCTTTGAGTAATCAATGGCAGTAAACCGTACTATTTGTTTTATTATAAAAGCGCTTTACGTTTTTTAAAAGCATTGCAATAACACCTGAAGTTGCTAATAGTTTTGCAAAAAATGTGGTTGCAACACCACGGGTGATTGAGAAATAACCCTGCGGTTTTTTTATAAGTAGTAAAGCACTGTCATAACCTCTATTTACTTATAAAATATTTCTTTCGGTATTCTAAAGGTGCAATGCCTTTCATTTGCTTAAACTGACGGGAAATATTTTTAGTATCATAGAATCCAAGTTCATGAGCAATTTCAGTTATTGTCATATCGGTCTCAAGCAATTTTTGCATAAATTTTTCTATGCGCAGGTTGTAAATGTATTTATAAACCGGGTAACCTGTGGTTAGCATAAATCGCTTCTCCAATGATCTCCTGCATAATGGCACTTCCTTAAGTACTTGATTTACCTTTAAGTTTTTATCAATATTCAAATGAATATACTTTAGAGCATTAACTATTAGTTCATCGTTCGTTGAATAGATGTCGGTGGAAGCACGGGTTATTATGCGAGTAGGTTTTATAATTATATTGTAAGAATTTGTTTTACCGCCAGTTATCATTTGTTGCATGAGCCTGGCTGCTTCGTAACCACCTTTCTCAACATCTAAACTTATGCTCGACAAGGGAGGGTCTGACAAAAAGCAAATGTTTTCGTCATTATCTACTCCAAGCACAGCCACGTCTTCAGGAATTCGAATTCCCGCATGTCTGCTTGCTTCGGTAATATGTAGCCCCTGGTTATCATCACACGTCATCAAGGCAATAGGTTTAGGTAAAGATTTTAACCATTTGCTTAAAATCGATGGCTTATAATACTACAAATCAATAGATCGTGATTTAGGATGTTCAAAATAATGAACAGAATATCCGGCTTCCTTTATTTTTTTCTCAAAACCTTCAGCCCTCTCACGTGACCACACAATATTTTTAAAACCATAAAAAGCAAAGTTTTTAAACACTTTTCTTAAAAAATATTCTGCTCCGTGCCTGCCTGTTTCATGATAGGCTCCTGTTATATTTGGTACGTCTTTAAATCTCTCTTCAAAGTCCTGTGCAATAACGGAAATTCCGGCATTTGTAAATTTCCATATTTCTGAATTGTTATGGAGCTGACCAATCAAGCCTTTGGCTCCCCAATCTTTAGCCCATTTAAGAATTCCGTCAATGCCGATAGTTTCCCTGTAATAAATAGGCATACGTAAAAATACCCATGGTCTATACTCTCTTGAATATCGTATGATCCCCTGCAATAAGTTTTTGTGATATTCTTCTGCAAAGTCAAGAAGCAGTACGATTTTAATCATTTATAATATGAAATTTTATAAAAAATCCGTTAAGAAAATTAATGGGTCAGGGGTTAAGAAATGAAATAAAGGTTACTAAAGTTTGTTAATTTTATGTTTTGTGTTCAATTCCCGCTGCTCATTACTATTATTTATTTAGTACCTTTCTTTAGTAAATCTGCGTACGTTATCAATTGAAACTTTTTGCCAATTAAATTTTGAAATTCAGGAGATAGTAACATGTTTAATTCCGTTTGCCTGTGCCTGGCTGCCATCGGTATACCATTTTGTTTTATTAATAAACTATTCATCTCCAAAACTTTCATTTCCGGATTTAGATGGGCAATATGCAAGATTACCAGGTTCGCCCTGCCAGGTTTTAAATTGTTCAGGTATTTCATAAACTCCCGCTTTTTTGTTTCTATCGGCACTGCCCACATATCCTTATAGTCTTCTCCGTAAAATGTGTTTTTGTTTAGTGTTGAAATACCTAAATTATATTTTTTTGCAAGTTTTTTTGTGATCGCTGTTAATTCCGGAGTAGAAAGAGCAACACCCATGTGAGGGTTTAAATAAGATATCCTCAGTAATAATTCAGGCTTCTTATTTTGCCTTAAAGCCGGATAACCACTCATCAGGTAAATAACGAAAATCAGGAGAAATAAATAACACTTTCTCATTATTCTATAATTTTTACTGCTTAAAGCGAATTGATGGAGTCCATCAAAAAATCAGGACTGCTATTTTTTTTCTATCCCTATATCTAAAGGCACTTTTGCATAATTTATTTCCCTCTTATCATACCTTTCAAACTGCTTCGTTATTCTGGCCACAAAGTTTTTCCAATTTTTCCCTTCTTTCGGTGACCAAACTACTTCAGCTAAAGCACTCATTCTTGGAAAAACCATATACTCTACTTTTTTTGGGTCTTCCATATATTCTGCCCACGCACATCCCTGTGCACCCAATACATATTTAGATTCTTCAGGTGAAAGTGCTGCAGGAACAGGTTCAAATTGATATACCTTTTCTAAAGTTATATATCCTCCGGCAGCCAAAGGTTCTGTTTTTGGATCACCCTGGTATGTCCAGAAGTAGAGAGATTGCACGGGCGTCATTATTACATCATGGCCGCTTTTTGCTGCAGCAATGCCTCCTTCAAGCCCCCGCCACGACATAACAGTAGCATTAGGAGCAAGACCTCCTTCCAATATTTCGTCCCATCCAATGAGTTTCCTTCCTTTAGCATTAATAAATTTCTCCATTCTCCTTATAAAATAGCTTTGAAGTTCATTCTCATCTTTTAATCCTAACTCTTTTATTTTTTGCTGAATTTTTTCTGATGCCTTCCATTGATCTTTAATAGCTTCATCGCCTCCAATATGTATATATTCACCTGGGAAAATTTCCATTACTTCTGCTAATACATTTTCCAGAAAAGAAAATGTATTTTCATCAACATTAAAAATATCGGGAAATACACCCCAATAGGTAGCTACTTCTACTTGCTTTCCTGTTACTCCAAGTTCAGGATAAGCCGCAATGGCAGCTTTTGCATGACCAGGCATTTCAATTTCTGGTACGACTGTTATAAACCTTTCTTTAGCATATTTCACTATTTGCCTTGCTTCATCCTGTGTGTAAAACCCACCATGCGGTTTACCATCAAATTTGTATGGTTTGTCTTTACTATGCCCTATTAATGATTCTTTGCGCCAGGCGCCCACTTCTGTCAGTTTTGGGTATTTTTTTATTTCAATCCGCCACCCCTGGTCTTCTGTAAGGTGCCAGTGAAAAGTATTTAATTTATGCATAGCCATATTATCAATATACTTTTTGATAAATTCTAAAGGCATAAAATGACGCGCTACATCCAAATGCATTCCTCTCCATTTAAATCGTGGCTGATCCGTTATTTCTACACCCGGTATTTGCCAGGCAATGTTGTCAACCTTTGTACTGCTTTCTATTGCTGCAGGAAGCAATTGAAGGATGGTTTGCATTCCATAAAACAAACCGGCCGGATTCACCGCTCTTACTACAACCGAATTGTTATTTACAGATAATTGGTAACCTTCGCTTTTTAATGAAGTATCAGTTCCAATTGTTGTAAAATAAATGCCATTATTAGAAATTTGATTACCATTAAACCCCTCTACAGTGATTTGAAGACCTGCAGCTTTTTGAAATTTTTCTGCCAGCATTTTAGCTATGCGTAATGCTTCACTGTTGTCCTGCAATGCAAATATTTTTGTTTCTTTGTTAACCGTAAAACTGGTGTTCGTTTTATTTATTTTTGCTGGCAATGGGATTATGCTAATCTCCTCCTGGTTAGGGGTGGAATTGCTTTTATTCATGGCCCTTGAGCAAGCTATAACTAAGGAAAGACTAGCAAAAAGTATAGCGTTAATAACGTTCTTTTTCATAATCAATATGTCTATTTAATTTATTGAACCTTTAATTTTGTTTTACCTGATTTATAACCTGACATTGAAAAGTATAGAATGAATAGATAGAAAGGGATAAGTATCAAATATCCGGATTGCGGGTTAGTTGCATCGCTTATTACTCCGTACAATAATGGAGTTACTGCACCGCCTACAACTCCCATAATTAATAGTGCAGAACCCTTGCTGGTTGATTTCCCAAGACCTTCGAGAGATAGTGGCCATATTGCCGGCCAAAGCAAAGCATTCCCAAGGCCTAAAAAAGCTATACACCATACAGATAAAGATCCTTTTATCGAAACGGTTAAAATGGTAAGCACAATACCCAGGGCTGCCGAAGCGATTAAAGCTTTTCTTTGTGTAATTATTTTAGGAATAGCAACAATGCCAATGCAATAACTAATGATCATTATAAGCAAGGTATAGGTAGCAAAGAATTTGGCTTCACGAAAGGATAATCCTGTAAACTGCGCATAATTAATAATAGTATCTATTGCCAATACCTCAACGCCAACTCCGCAAAAGAGAGCAATGGCACCTAAAACCAGGTGTGTATTTTTAAACAAGTTCTCTTTTGCTGCAGCTACCTGCTGGGTTTTACTGCTGTTAGCATTGCCATCATTAATATCGGGCAGGTTGGTTAATTTAATAACCAGCCCTAACGCAATTAATACAATACTTATAATAGAATAGGGAAAAATCAGGCGGGCAGAAAGCTCATCCAATATAATATGTTGTTGGGCAACAGAAACTATTTTTAATTGCTTTTGCACTTCATCTATTTCATCAGGGTTTTTAACAATGGCGCCAACAAGAAGCAAAGGTGCAATAGCGCCGGCCACTTTATTACAAACCCCCATAATGCTTATTCTCGATGCAGCGCTTTCAATTGGGCCGAGAATGGTTACATAAGGATTAGAAGCAGTTTGCAAAAGTGTTAATCCTGTGGCTTCTATGAATAAGCCTATCAGAAAAGTACTGTAATCTCTTGTATTTGCCGCCGGAATAAAAATAACAGCGCCAATTGCCATAACAAAAAGGCCTGACATCATTCCATTTTTATAACCCGTTTTCTTTAAGATATAGGATGAAGGGAAAGCCATCAGAAAATAGCTGATGTAAAAAGCGAAGGCAACCAGCATAGCTTGTTTCACAGATAATCCACATATTAATTTGAAGTATGGAATTAAAACAGAGTTTATCCAGGTAACGAAGCCAAATACAAAGAACAACGATCCGATTATAATCATAGGACCGTATTTATTGGTGGAAGTATTGATACTCATTTTTTGCCTGTTGCTTTTAAAATTTTTTGTAACTGCTTTTATTATTTGTGAAACTATTGATAAAGCATATCAATGCATTACCACTTCACATGTTCCCAAACCATTCCGGTAAAAATTGAATTGGACATTATTGTGATCTGCCAAAAGTGACATAGGCACTGAAGTGTCAACAATCTTTTTAGATATCATAAATGTTGTAAGCCGTTGACCAAATGGGTTATCATGCATTCCGGCATGCCATATAGAAACTTTATCCGCCTTCCATGTTTCTAAGGGGCCAACTGTTATTGCTTTAGTGGGAACCATTGTTATATTGCCACCCCCTGAAGTTCGCGCATTTTGTGCGATAGTTATCGGGTGTAAATCAACAACACGTGTGGCAAGTTTACGGTATTCTTCAGTCGAAGGGGGATTATCAATACATTCTCCTTCACGTTTTGGAGGATCGTTAAATGCCCAATGCTTTATATCGCCTTGCCCTCCCTGCATTACCGCACAACGTACTCCATCCCAGCTTTTACGAAAAGCTTCTGTGTCGGCTTTAGGAAAATGTAAATTTTCATCCGACATTACAAGATTTTTATTAATGCGGTTAAAACATAATTCCCTGTCAGCTTTTTCAAAAGAAAGCGGGTGATCAGCCGATACTTCTTTTCCATCAATAAACCATTCATCCATTCCCCAGAAATGAGCTGATTTCAAAGAGATTCTCAAATCATTAACTATTCGTGCTACAAGAGGCAGTTGTTCTGTTGGTCCTATCGGCCCGCAAATACCAACCGGATTGTCATTGGTAGATTGTTTCCATGCAGTAATGTACTCCAGGGCCTCCGCCAGGTAAAAATCTTCTAATGTTTCGTATACCATTACCTTAAAACCCGGCCTCGAAAGTTGCAGTAGTTTTTCGGGTGTTAGTTGTGCTACTTCTTTTACTATCTCTGTATCAAGTGTTGTATAGTCCCACCAATCAGGGGCTATTGAACTAATTTTACGTGGCATAATTATAATTTGATGATTAGATTATTCTTCATTCCGCATTTAAATTTTGCAATATTTTACATGATCCTGACAATAGCTATATTGAATTATCGTAATAATAAACATACTTGTATTGTTTCAAAATCAAGGTTTTTTTTTTGGTAGATTTAAAATTTTAAAGAGATCCTAAGAGAATGAATATGTATTAAAATCCATCTTCAAGACTCTTTTCATATTCCTCGTTGATCAAATAATCGTTTCCCAACTCCTGTAAAGGATCATCATCACGGCCACAAAAACCGTAATGCAAATGACGTCGCCAGCCTTCAGCGTATCTAAATGTCTTCGACATTTGTCCCACTTTTAATGAAATTTCTTCCATTACCTGCAGATAAGAATTCAGTTTCTGGCTAACGTCCAGCCAGTTCTGCTGGCTTTGATGAGCCTTCAAAGCCTCTAACTTTGTTTCATGTACTGTAGCAGTATTCACAAACAAACCTGGAATTATTGGTCGTCGTAATGGATCTCGCAAGGTATGTGGCAAAGCATGGTAAATAGTACAATCGTAACTTTCAGGAGTACGGGATGGCATTGAGTTAAAATTAAGCATTCCCCGGGCAAAAGCTGCTGTCACCGCTAACCGGCAGGTATTGGTATGATCTTCCATATAATCTACGGGCGAATGCGTTAACACAATGGCAGGCTTCACTTCCCGGATGACTGCCGATACCTTGCGAAGCGTTTTTTCATCATAAAACACTTCAAGGTCGTCACAAAACGGTGGATGAAAATGAGCTCCAAGAATTGCTGCTGCTTCCTGAGCCTCTCTGAGCCGTATCTTTTTGATTGTTTCATAATCATATTCTGTAGTGCCTACACTACCTGACGAAAGGTTAAAGTAATGAATTTCATATCCTTGTTTTTTTAGAAGCAAAAGTGTTCCAGCCATCATAAACTCTATATCATCCGGGTGGGCAGCAATTGCAATTGCAGTTTTCATTTGTAAATCATTTAAAGTACCAAAAAATCTAATATCCTTTTACACCTTAATGTAAACTTTCTTTTTATCCATCCAGTAACTTATCATCCAAAAAAAGAAGACAATGCAGATAGCATAAAGCAAAGAACCATTTTCAGGAGCGCCGGGAACTCTGACACATATATTCTGGTAAAACCACCCGAGAGGAGTTATATAAGCAGGCTGGCCATTATCACCCATGCCATTGGGAATACGTATAAGGCTGAGTGATTTAGGAATCAATAAGCTTAATGCATAAATAAACAAAGCATTTTTGCCAAATACACCAAAAAAGCGGCTCCACCATCCCCTTTTATTTTTTACTTCGATAAAATAAATTAAAGTATTCAACACCAGGATAGCAAGGCCTGCAGTAGCAACAATAAAAGAACTGCTTTGTATCTTTTTATTAATAGGGAAAACCAAACTCCATACATACCCTGCAAATAATAATGCACCCCCTGCAATAAACAATACCGTAAGCGTCTTATAAATGGGATTGACAAGATTAGTATCAGTTTGTAAACTTCCTGCTTCTTTTCCTCTTCGTCTTATATAGTCGCCTGCTACAAAACCAAATATCACAGATACTATTGCAGGAAATGTACTTACCAGGCCTTCATTTTTAAATGCAACACCATCGCCCTGGTAAACATGAGCTGCACCAAATAAATTCAAATCTATCGCCTTTCCAAACCAGCCTTCGAAGCCATAAGGGTCAGCAGGATTCATAAGAATACATAAAACCCAGTAGAACAAAAGCATAACAGCACCAATGATAGCTGCAGTATGAACCTTTGTATAATAAACAATAACAGAAGCAAAAAAGTAACAAAGGGATATGCGCTGCAAAGTACCTGACACCCTTATACCTGCCAACTCACCATTATCCTTTGTCCATTCCCATCCTCTTACAACAAGTTCGCCATTTACCCAATGAGAAAAAGGAAACCAATTAAGAAAGGTTCCGATAAGAAAAATTAATAATGTTCTTGTAATTACTTTTTTCCAGAAAGTTGCATCTCCTCCTGCTCTCAAACGAGGCATTACAAAAGCCATAGCATTACCAACGGCAAAAAGGAAAAAGGGAAATTCAAGATCTGTGGGAGTGAGGCCATGCCATGTTGCATGTTCCAATGGATCATAAATATGAGACCAGGTTCCGGGATCGTTTACGATAATCATAAAGGCTACTGTTGCGCCTCTGAAAACATCAAGAGAGAAATAGCGTTTATTCACAAGCATTGTATTAAAAAGGTATAGGGGAAAACTTCTGGCCTTATTACCATTTCACAATCACTTTATTCCGGGTAGCTTCGTATTCTTTTTTAGTAAGTGACCCTGTATCATAAAGGTCTTTCAGCTTCTTTAATTCATCAGCAAGCGAAAATGCAGATTTAGGAGTTCCTAAAACTTTTTCGAAGTATTCATTTTGAAGCGCCAGGGTTTGTGTATCTTTCTTCACCACCTTAAGGGCATTTACCAGCGACTCAATCGTATTTTCTGTTATGATTTTTCCAAGTTCCCGCGATGCCCTGGCTCCTTCTCCTGCATAATGGTTTGGATAACCTGCATACCACCATATTGCAGTATATAAATTGGGTAGCGAAAGGCGTTTCAAATTCTTTCCTGATTCTGCTGTAGCCACCTCCATTTTTACAAGATCGGGGCGCAGATACAAAAGTGAAGAAGTTTCACTTTCACCTGCATGCTGATCAGTAGCGGGATCTGTTTTACGGGTTGTTCTAATTTTCGCTAAATAAGCCGAATCTCTTCCAGGTTCAAAAAAATACACTACGTAATTACGTTTGCGTTCCAGTTGAGTCTGAACAAAGTAGCGCAGCAAGCTTGGATTACTGCCATGACCATTAATAATAACAATTTTCTGAAAGCCGTTTCTCCCAATTTCCTCGCAGGTTGCTTCCAACAAATCCCAAACTACCCTGCTAGGTAAAGCAAAGGTGCCTGGTTGTTGCTTAGCCTCATTAATCTGCCCATAGAAATAATCAGGAAATACTACCGCATACTCACTTTGAGTGGCTCTGGCTGCCCATTCACGAACATGAATTAGGTCTGACCCAAAAGGTGCATGCGGCCCATGCTTTTCCAATATGCCAATAGGAAGAATACAGGTTTGGGAAGAACTATCCATTGCTCTTTGCCAATCAGAGGCAGTAAGTTCATCCCAACGGGTTGGCAACTTTTGGGCAAGTGAAGATGTAGTCAGCAACAAAAAGAAAATCAAAATTTTCATATCTGTATATTTACTGGTTAGTACTAAAAGTTCAGAACATGTTTTAATTAATTATAGCTTTTTCTGATTAGTGCGCTTAACCACTTGATTAATGATGTCGTAAGAACCTTGAAGTTTGTATTGTTACCATTGCTTTAAGCTTTTTTTCTTTAAAGGAATAATTATACAAATAAGAATACTAAACGAATTATTGAATTCCCTTCCTCTATTATGGAATTTTATTAAAAAAATAATTCATTCTTTTGGCTTTTTCACTTTACACCTTAGAATTTGAAAGCAAGACAATCTCTTAATTTGGCGAAATAATTTCTAATATTCAATAAATCCATCATTTAAGAAACCCATTCTTTTTGTTACACTTCATTTATACTTTTAAAGGGTTAGCGGGTTATCTTTTGGAATGTGCGCATAAAAGAATATAATCGAGGTAAGTTTGAATTTTTATAATATTTTACTTTTCAAAATAACAGCTTCTTAAAAGGAACAAGTTCGCTTTTTACGTATTCTTATTCTCATTTTGCGTGAATTTCCAATTTAGCAACCGGTTATCAGGGCAATGTATTTTCATAGGAGAAAAAAAGAAAAAAGTAACTATCTGTGCTTATGAGGTCGATCCTTTCTTTTCGAACTAAATACCTAATTTTATAAATTTTTATATAAACTTAGCTGAATAATTATATCATTCACGAGATTAAGTTAAAAAAGTTTATTTTTTTGTTTTAAAAACGGTAATAATTGAATAAATTATACTCGAAATTTGGCTTGCAATAAGATAGTTAATAAGTCAAACGCTTCTTTTATTTGTTTAGTGTTATAAGCTATTCAATATTTTAAAAAACCATTAATATTAGATTCCATTGACTCTTTTTGCAAAAGGGAATAGAGTAACTAATGCTGGTAGGTAATGCATATAGAACAGAAGTAAAAGAGTGATACGGTAGTGAAGATTAATAGTAGTCGCTGGCTATCTGGAGTTTGGGAACACAGAAAAAGAAACTTACTTTAACTCGAATACAATATTTTATTTAGCCATACCATAACATTTTAATTAAAAATAATAATATGTCTTCTACACGATTGTCTGCTTCTCAAAAGACTCAATACGAACAGGATGGATATTTAATTGTCAAAAATTTTTTAAATCCTGAAGAAGTTGCTTTACTCTCCGGTTTAGCTACAGGAGATTCTGTGCTTCGCAATAATGCTTTTGACTTAAAGGACCAAACCGGCAAGTATACCAAACTTACATTATGGTTTACTCCAGGTGATGATACCTTTGGTCTGTTGACACGGAGTGAACAGATAGTAAATGCTGTTCAAACTTTGCTGGGCGAGGGCGAAGTTTGCCACTTTCACTCTAAATTAATGCAAAAAGAACCTAAGGTTGGGGGGGCCTGGGAATGGCACCAGGATTACGGGTATTGGTATAAAAACGGTTTTTTATATCCTGAGGCGTTAATCAGTGTAATGCTTGCACTTACAGAAGCCACGAAGCAAAATGGCTGCATCCAGGTGTTGAAAGGCTCACATAAAATGGGGAGGTTTGAGCACCATTTTGCAGGCGAACAACAAGGAGCTGATATGCCTTTTGTGGAAGAAGCATTGAAAAAATGCGAGCGGGTTTATGTGGAGATACAACCCGGTGATGTGCTTTTCTTTCATAGCAATCTGCTGCACATGTCCGAGGCAAACTTGTCTGACAAACCCCGGTGGTCGCTTATATCAGTTTATAATTTAAGTTACAATGTGCCTTTCCGTGAAAAAAACACCTCCTGCATTACTCCTGTTAAAGTTGTACCCAATGAAGCAGTTTTAGCTTCAAGCCTCGTAGGATTATCGGAACAAACAGATTTTCTTCATAAGGAAGATGAAATAACTCTAAACGTGAAGTAAGCTGCTTTAATATAGTGAACTTAAAAGAATACATGAACATTTGCCATTCTTGTATTAAAGCAAATAGCTTTAAATAACTCTGTTAACGATTGGTCTCATTTAACACCTCTGCATAGGAAAGTGATTGCCCCTTATGGAAACATCCCCCGATATTCAATTGGATTATTTACCCCGCCTGCCCCAAAATTTTGCAATGGGAATTGGATGTATCGGATCAGGCTTTATCATGGCTGATTGTCACCTGGTAGCCTACCTCAAAGCTGGCTTCAATCCGATAGCCATTACCTCCCGTAATCGCTCACATAGCCAGGCGGTTGCAGATCGTCATGGAATAAAAAAAGTTTATGATACGTATAAAGATCTTCTGAAAGATCCTTCCATCTCAATAATAGACATAGCAGTTCCGCCTGATGCACAAATAGAAATAGTCAGGGAAGTTGTCAAGCATGCTGATCATATAAAAGGTATATTGGTACAAAAGCCTATCGCTGTTAATTATACAGAAGCTAAAGAGATCGTAAAGCTATGTGCTGATGCAGGAATTAAACTTGGCGTTAATCAGAATATGCGCTACGATCAATCTATTCGCGCCTGTAAATCTTTACTCAATCAGAACTTGTTGGGAAAGCCTGTTTTTGCTTCTATTGACATGCGTGCTATCCCTCATTGGATGCCCTGGCAGAAAGAATTAGGATGGGCCAGTTTAAGAATGATGAGCATTCATCACTTAGATGCTTTTCGCTTTCTGTTTGGTGATCCTCAAAGAGTCTTCGCAAGTGTAACTGAAGATCCCAGAAATGGTAAAGATTTCAAACATGAGGATGGAATTGCTCTTTATATTCTTGAGTATGAAAATGGGCTGCGTGCTTCTTCGTGGGATGACGTATGGACGGGGCCCAGTCGGGAAGGCGCTGCCAGCGATATTTATATAAATTGGCGTGTAGAAGGTACTGAAGGTATGGCTAAGGGCAGCATTGGCTGGCCATCTTATCCTGAACGAACGCCTAGTACGCTTGACTTCACAACTATTCATGACTCGGGTAAATGGAATAAACCCAGATGGAATGAAGTATGGTTTCCTGATGCATTCATTGGAACGATGGCCCAATTAATGTGCGCTGTTGAAGAAAACAAGACCCCCGAAATCAGCGGGGAAGATAACCTCAAAACAATGGCCCTGGTTGAAGCTTGCTTCCGTTCTTACCGCGAACATCGTGCTGTAAGCGTTGAAGAAATGTTACAAGGATAAATTAATTTTTATATTTTAAACCCTTTCAGGAATTAGAAATAAACACTTAATAAATTATGATACAAGTTGGCATTTTTACCGGCTATTTCCCCTATTCTTTAGAAGAAACTGCAAAACGTATTCGTAACATAGGCTTCAATACAGTTCAGCTCGATGTAAGTTTTAAAGATATGGATCTTTCTACGGAGGCGATAAATTCTGAAAAATGTGAAAAGATACGGGACACCTTCCGTCGTTACAACTTACCTGTCTCCTGCATTTCAGGTTATACAAATCTGATCAACCCCAATCCGGAAAAACGTGCGGCAAATTTGTCTCACCTTAAGCAATTGATCCGGTATGCAAATGAATTGGGTTCACCATATGTAATTAGCGAAACAGGTACTTTTGATCCTGACAGTGATTGGGTACATCATCCTAAAAACAAAACAGAAGAGGGATATGAGGAATGCAGGAAAGTTATTCAGGAGTTAGTAGATTTTTCGCGGGAACATGGTGTTACGTTCCTTGTAGAAACTTACGTAAATAATGTCATTGGCTCTGTCGAAGAGACACTGCGTTTATTTGCTGATATAAAAGATCCTCATCTCGGTCTGTTAATGGATCCTACTAATTATTTTGAAGAGCACAACATAGACCAGATGGATAAAACGCTCAACCAGATATTTAATGCTTTATCTGATAAGATTAAGATTTCTCATGCCAAAGATGTAAAACGTGCTGCAACTGCACAAGGCGTAAAGATGGCGAATATAGATGCCAGTGAAGCACATACTTTGCGGGGAGTGGGCACTATTGAACTACCTGCACCCGGGCTTGGTTCTCTTAACTATGACTTATATCTGCAACGTCTCAGTCGTGAATACTCTAACATCCCTATTATTATCGAGCATTTGGAAGAAGAAGATGTGCCTCGTGCAAAACAGTTTCTTGATGAGAGACTAATGGCGAATGGATGTTAGTCTTTAAAGCAATGAATACTTCCAGATAACTCAATTAACCCACATTGCAGCTCAAAATTCCTGAAATGTTAAAAAGCGCTTTGCATTTGTTAAAAAGATACTTTTTGGGTGTGTCCTTAAATTGCTTATTCATTGAAAAT